>Ga0209591_10000536_pt1 | contig 49024 bp, 53 predicted proteins | sample MAT01_FD_187207 | JGI IMG/M metagenome (GOLD analysis project Ga0209591, IMG submission 187207) | Freshwater microbial communities from Lake Fryxell liftoff mats and glacier meltwater in Antarctica - MAT-01 (SPAdes) (version 2) | ecosystem: Environmental > Aquatic > Freshwater > Ice > Liftoff...
AGTAAGAACAACCCCGAAATTGCCATATCCCACCTGCCAATTGCACTGGCCATACCCACAATTCCCGCAGGGGGAGCTAAGGAAGCGGCGACTAACATTCCGGTTGCTGCCCCAGAGACTAAACTACTCCGGTCTGATTGAACCAAGGTGAGCGCCCCTGCTGCTCCGGCTACCAATGGTAAAATCACTGCCACTGCTGAAATCTGGCTACTGTCTAGCATTAGACTAGTAGGAATTTCTTGCCTTAAGATTAGGCTAAGTAGGCAAGTGGTAGCAATTGTGACTGATAAAGCCGCAAAATATCGTAAAATACTCCGCCCTAGAAGTTTGCGATCGCCCCATGCAGTTGCGATCGCTGTATTCATTGCTGGGCCTGCAAACGGGGCAATCAGCATTGCCGCCACTAATAAGTAAGTTGTATTAGTATACAAGCCAATCCAGACTACAAAACCTGCAAGCGATGCATAACCTAGAAAACCTCGCCAAGAGCCTACACTTTGCAAACCGGAGAGAAAAATCTCAATCGGACTGCGTTCCTCTACATCCACAACTTGCTGCGGTGCTTCCGATGCAGGTGGTTGCAGAGCTATCACACCAGTTGGTATAAGCGTGATGTGTACTTTGGGCAAGTCTTGCAATTCCTCTAAGACTTTCCCAACTTCTCGATTAGAAACGTGAACAATTACCACATCAATGGGTTCTTCTGCATTTCCTTCAAATCGTGCCAGATTTGTCCCGTTATGAGATTTGGCAATATCAATAACAGCTTTTCCATTTCCCCGTGGTATTTGGATAATGAGTTGACGCATTCTACCCTCCTACGGCTAACTATCTTGCTTTTTAGGGCGATAACTCTACTACCCAAAGAAAGATTTTTTGAAAGATGTATCTCATACTCAATCAACATTGTTTTGATTTATTTTTTATTGTCTACATTGAAAATTTTGATGTCGGTATAAGTTATTATTTAAACACTTAAAATTTTCTGGTTTCGCTTAATGCATTAGATATCTCTTAATGAATAAGTAGAATCAGCCTATAGTAAACCGTTGTGGCTAAGGCAATTCGGCCACCCAATGCGGCTTCTACCATCAAACCAATTTCAGCTTCCGAGAGTCCCACTTCAGCGATGCGTTCCCGGTTAGGAATTACTTGCAATTCTCCGGCTCCCATCACAAAGTTAGAACCCACATTCTGCACTCCCGAAAGCGATCGCAATTTGCTGGTAATTTGCTTTTACAAGTCGCTGATTTGATTTAATTCAGCGCCCACAATATCTATTTCAAACTCCTTACCCGGATCGCGGAAAATGGAAATTCGACTGGGAATGATAAATCGGTATCCAGCAAAGTTGCTACTTTGGGCACGCAACCGATCTACCATCTCAGCTAACCCGGTAGTGGTAGCAAATTCTGGCTTTAAGATCGTCGCAATCCCGCGCAGTGCCCCCGGACGATCAACGTACAAGATCCGCTCAACTTCTGATTGCGATCGCAGATATTTTTGAACCTGTTCAGATTGTCGAATCGCTCTGACTGTAGATGTGAGAAAGTTTTCAAATTTGCCCTGGAAATGACGAAAAACCGTAGAGGTTTTTGCCACTAAGCGCTCAAACCAATTACCGCCGCGATATTCGCCGCCTTCCATCATTTGCATCGCTTCCGATTGCTTCAGGAATAATCCCGATAACATTGGCACCAAAGTTAAGGCAGCAAACAGGGAGAATAGGGAAGAAGCGGAAAGGGCGATCGCCATATCGGCGTAAAGTTGCCCGGCTTCACCCGTTACCATAATTAACGGTACAAATACAACTATGTTACTGAGAGTAGAGCCGAGCATCGCACCCCAGACTTCCTGGGTGCCGTCAATTGCTGATATGCCGGGTTTGCTCCCTGGCCCGCCAAAGGATGATGGATGCCACCGGTGCGAACCACTCAACTATCATACTCAGGACTGCTAAGTGCTTGTCTACGAGTATATACACCTGTCAGAGAAATCTTTCCAGATTTCTGAGTTTTTAGCTTAAAAGCGATGCTGGCTGAAGATTTGTTAAAAATAACTAATATACTAGGCATTGAGATTAGGAGTAGTTTTATGGTTCTACAAGTTCAACCCATCCAAAAAGAACCTATTGTTACTTGGGAAGCACTTCCTACCGACTTCATTTTACCTGACGATCCAGTGGAAAATATTCAACAACCCGCGATCGCTGCTGCGCTTACCGATGCTTTGGGAAGCACAGGACGCATCCAGCCCCAGATGCTGATTGGCTCTAATTTTGGACTGGTAGCCACAGTAAACAAAAAAATTGTCGTCAAAGCCCCTGATTGGCTTTACGTTCCTCAAGTGCAGTCTGTAGGAACAAATGTAGTTCGTCGCAGCTATACCCCAAATTTAGAAGGCGCTGCTGTGGCTGTGGTGATGGAATTTCTCTCAGACACAGAAGGTGGAGAACTATCAGTCCGCTCAACTCCACCCTACGGTAAACTCTATTATTACGAAAAGATTCTCCAAGTTCCAACCTATGTAACCTACGACCCCTACGAACCAAGTCTAGAAGTACGGTGCTTGCAAAATGCAGAATATACCTTGCCACAAGCAGATACCAATGGACGTTACTGGATTCCTGAGTTAGAGTTATTTCTCGGAATTTGGCAAGGTGAAAGATTATGCCAAACCATGAATTGGCTGCGCTGGTGGGATAGAGAAGGAAATTTGCTGTTGTGGAGCAGCGAACAAGCTGAACAGGAACATCAACGGGCTGAACAGGAACATCAACGGGCTAAACAGGAAAGCCAACGGGCTGAACAGGAAAGCCAACGGGCTGAACAAGAACGCCAACGAGCTGAACAAGAACGCCAACGTGCTGATATATTAGCAGCTAAGTTACGTGAGCTAGGTATTGACCCTGATGCGATCGCCGAATAGCCAGTCGTAGACACAATACGGTTCAGATAAGCCCAAAACCCTGATGTAGAGACGCGATTTATCGCGTCTTCAAAGATCAATTATCTACAACAATAACCCTTAACCCAAGCGTATTGGTCGTAGACATCGCATAACCTAAAGGGATATTGGGAATAATAATTTTGGGACATCAGCACCAAAATTCCATGAAACAGCAACAAAATCAATTTAGTCATCTTACCGCGATCGAAAGAAGTTATCTCTCATTTCCTGCACAGTTTTTATTAAATCAAAACCTGTTACAAGGCAAAATACTAGACTTTGGTTGTGGCTTTGGTAATGATGTTAAAATATTGCGCCAAAAAGGTTGTGATATTACAGGCTATGACCCTTCTTATTTTCCAGAATATCCTGATAATAAATTCGATACAATAATTTGCTTTTATGTTTTAAATGTTTTATTTACTGAAGAACAAACTAATGTTCTTATGGAAGTATCACATTTATTAAAACCAGGAGGTAAAGCTTATTATGCTGTAAGAAGGGATATCAAAAAAGAAGGGTTTCGAGAACATTATGTCCATAAAAAACCTACCTATCAGTGTGTTGTCAAACTTCCCTTTCCTTCAATTTGTTTAGATGAACATCGGGAATTATATGAGTATGTTCACTATAATCATCAGCGAAATTCATCTAATTATTGCATATTCTGTAATCCTCATAAAAATCTGAAACTATTAACTGAATCTGCAACTGCTTATGCTATTTTTGATGGCTATCCTATAAGTAAAGGACATATTTTGGTTATTCCAAAACGCCATGTTAGCAGTTATTTTGAATTGCCAGTTAAAGAGCAATCTGCTTGCTGGTTTATGGTGAACAAAGTACAAGAAATTATCAAAATGGAATTTGAACCTGATGGTTTTAATATAGGAATGAATATCAACCGAGCCGCCGGTCAAAATATTATGCACGCCAGTATTCATATCATTCCTCGTTACAAAGGTGATACTGTCTCTACTAAAAGTGGAATCAGGAATGTTATTCCTAAAAAGCAATAGTTTTTCTTTACTGATAGCTTTCAATAGAAAAACCGGATTTATAGCATATACATAAATCTGAAAAAACCGTTTTTTTCGATCTTGTTAAAAATATTTAGCAATATTTTCAGTTAACTCAGATTATCTGGGTCTATTCCCAGCGCTCTTAATTGTTCTGTTAATTGTTGCACCCGTTCTTCTGCTTGTTCGGCGCGTTGTGCTTCTTGTTTTATTTGTTCAGAGGGTGTGAGATACCGTTGTCCTAGCTCATCATACCAATACATCCATTCCCTTGTTACGCCGCAATAATTTCCCCTTTCGCAACCAATTCCTAAGCTAATTTCTGGTAGCCAAACAGGGTTTCCTTGCTGCAATTCATACTTACCATTAACTAACTTATGTACTTCCAAATGCGGTTTGCGGCGGCGACGAGAGGAATAAATCACGTAGTAAAGTACACCCAAAGCCTCATATTCATCCAATTTAGTAGTGTATTCCTTACAATAATTTTGGGAAACCACTTCTAGCACGAAAATCGGCACAACATTTTCATCCCACAGCACATAACTGGGACGCAGTTCCTCATCATAAAACCGCTCTACGCCTGAGCTCAAAAAGCCATCTGGCACAATAGGCGGTTTATCTGGGTGATAATAAATACCCATATCTATCGCAAACAACCAGTCCATGCGTTCTGCCCAAAGTATCAGCAGTATTGCCTTCAGCAAGCCTGGTATCAATTCTTGCAGTTCATTATCCACAGGTGTTTCATCAGAGTCTGGTAGTTCCTCGGCTGAGGGCAAGTACCTTGGCAAGTTGTACTCTAACATGGCTGGTTTCCTCAAAACTCAAAGGATATTTAGCTCTCCAGAATTATAGCGATTTCTCAGCTAGCGAAATTCTAACGCTTAACCTGACAAAATTTTGGTAGCTTTTAACTATATAATAAATATTTAAGTGTTAGTACTATTCATGCTTTATATTTAGCGGCAGGTGGCACAAACAGCCACTCATGTTCAAATATTAGCAGTCAGTAGCAGATTATCTCTGCAACTCACGCTCTAACACCATCGCTACCAAGTGTAAAGTTAAGGTTAAGTTGATATTAAAACGAATAATTTTTGCGGAATTGCAACAGATAAATACTAAACTAAAAAGTCTTGTGTAGCAAAACCTGTAGCTTTTAATGAAGTAATCATGTCTAAGGTTCTTGTTTCCGATCCTATTGACCAAGCTGGAATTGACATTCTTTCGCAAGTTGCTACTGTTAATGTCAAAACAGGTCTAAAACCAGCGGAACTGATCGAAATTATTGGTGAGTATGATGCGCTGATGATTCGCTCTGGTACGCGCGTCACCCAAGAAGTTATTGAAGCCGGTACGCAACTAAAAATCATTGGTCGTGCTGGTGTGGGTGTGGATAATGTGGATGTTCCCGCTGCCACACGCCGGGGAATTGTGGTAGTCAATTCTCCAGAGGGAAATACAATTGCCGCCGCTGAACATGCGCTAGCCATGATCTTGGCTCTATCTCGCCACATCCCCGATGCTAACGCTTCGGTGAAACGCGGTGCGTGGGATCGCAATAGTTTTATCGGCGCGGAAGTTTACAAAAAAACTCTCGGCATTGTCGGCTTGGGTAAAATCGGCTCCCATGTTGCCGCAGTGGCTAAGGCAATGGGGATGAAACTCCTAGCTTATGACCCCTTTATTTCCACAGACCGAGCTGAACAAATTGGCTGTCAGTTGGTAGAACTGGATTTGCTCTTCCAGCAAGCAGACTATATCACTCTACACATCCCTAAAACCCCAGAAACCACCCACTTAATCAATGCCGTGACCCTGGCAAAGATGAAACCCACAGCCCGGATTGTCAACTGCGCTCGTGGTGGCCTCATTGATGAAGTAGCTTTAGTAGCAGCTCTGAAAGCTGGTAAAATAGCAGGTGCAGCCTTGGATGTGTTCGAGTCAGAACCACTGGGTGAATCTGAATTGCGATCGCTAGGCAAGGAAGTTATCCTGACTCCCCACTTGGGAGCCTCAACCGCTGAAGCTCAAGTGAATGTGGCCATTGATGTTGCCGAACAAATTCGGGATGTACTTTTAGGACTACCAGCCCGTTCAGCCGTCAACATTCCTGGACTCGGCCCCGATGTGTTGGAAGAACTCAAACCCTATATGCAGCTAGCAGAAACTCTAGGTAATCTGGTGGGACAGCTAGCTGGCGGACGGGTGGAAGTACTTAATATTCGACTGCAAGGAGAACTAGCGACCAACAAAAGTCAGCCTTTGGTGGTAGCTGCCCTGAAAGGATTACTTTACCAAGCTTTGCGGGAACGGGTAAATTACGTAAATGCTAGCATAGAAGCTAAAGAACGGGGAATCCGGGTGATTGAAACCCGCGATGCTTCCATTCGAGACTATGCCGGAACCCTCCATCTTGAAGCCACGGGTACTTTAGGTACTCATTCTGTCACAGGCGCTTTGTTGGGTGAAAAGGAAATCCACTTAACCGACGTTGATGGTTTCCCGATTAACGTTCCCCCCAGCAAATATATGCTCTTTACATTGCACCGCGATATGCCAGGGATTATTGGCAAACTCGGTTCTTTACTCGGCAGTTTCAATGTGAATATTGCCAGTATGCAAGTAGGTCGCAAAATCGTCCGTGGTGATGCAGTAATGGCTCTCAGTATAGATGATCCTTTACCTGAGGGCATTTTGGATGAAATTATTAAAGTCTCTGGTATCCGGGACGCATATACAGTAACTTTATGAGTGCTGAGTGCTGAGTAACGAGTGCTGAGTGAAGAAAAAAGTTAAGAGTGAAGAATTAGGAGCATAACTCATAACTCATAACTCATAACTCATAACTCAGCACTCATAACTCATAACTCATAACTCAGCACTCAAAGATGATAAACACCTGGTGGGAACTACAGATTTTATGTGAGCCAGACCTAGAAGATTCTATCTTTTGGCGACTGGAAAATTTTGGCTCTCGTGGTACAGCGAGTGAAAACAAGGGAAACTTATCTTTAGTAAGGGCTTATTTGTCAACAATTCAAACACAGCTACTAGATTTAGCGGCGCTGTCGCTGTGGTTACGCCAAGATGCCCTCTGCGTAGGATTGTCATCTCCCTTAGTACAGTGGCAATTGATTGATGAGGAAGATTGGGCGACTAGCTGGAAACAATATTGGCATCCCCAAGAAATAGGCGATCGCTTCCTAATTAACCCGGCATGGCTACCATTACCAGAAGCATCGAATCGACTAGTAATTCGTCTTGACCCTGGTGTAGCATTTGGTACGGGCGGACACGCCACTACTCAACTATGTTTGGAATCCCTGGAAATGCGGTTGAGTGGTGTTCCTCAGTCGTTTGTAGGTACTGGTGGCAAACATGAACATTTGGTAATTGCGGATATTGGCTGTGGTTCTGGTATCCTCTCCATTGGGGCGTTGCTACTGGGAGCAGAGAAAGTTTATGCGGTGGATACTGACCCTTTAGCAATACAATCAACTATCAGTAATCGTGATCTTAACGATATTAGCTCAGAACGTTTATTACCAGCCCAGGGAAGTGTAGACGTTTTGACAAAACTGGTTGAAAACCCAGTGGATGGGATCGTCTGCAATATTTTGGCTGATGTGATTATTGAGTTACTTCCACAAATAAGTGCGATCGCTAAACTTGAAACTTGGGCTATCTTCAGTGGTATTTTACTAGAACAATCTACAGCTGTTGCTGATGCCTTAGAGCAGAATGGTTGGGTTGTTGCTACTCTATGGAAAAGAAAAGAATGGTGTTGTTTGAATGTACGGCGTTCTTAGGGTAACGAAGTTTACATGATTAACAATACTATTCCTTCTCGCTAGTATCGCAACAGAAAAACCTTTAGTCGGTGCTGAAGCTCATTAACGTTTTTATAACCTAAACCCACTAACCGAGATGTAGATGGAAAGTGTCCTTTAGGAGCATCTAAACTGAAGATATATTCCTCGTATTTAATCCATTCACTATTGGCAAGATTTGCTAACCATCCAACTTTATAAGCAAAGTGGTTACAGTTTTTCTTAGCTTGCCAGATACGTTGTTGGACACTAAAACCAAATTTGCCTTCGCTATATTGAACCCAGAGCTTATTAATAATATAAAGGTCATGACGAGGAAATCTTTTGATTTCTCCATTATCTAACCAGCCTTCTCCTTCACGCTCACATATTTTGAGCATAGTAGAGTAGGTTTCTTTGTCAGCTTCTTTCCATTTTTGTTCTGCTAGTAGTTCTTGCAACTTTCTGTAATCTATACCAGAAGTATGAGATACAAGAGTTAATTCTGCTGCCAATTGAGATATCTGTAACTGCACATCTGATAAAGATTTTAGAATTAATGTTGGCGAATCTGGTGGCAACATTTGAGATGGCAATTGAGATATTTGTTCTTTTACTTTACCTAATTCTTCGAGAATTTTATAATTTGACTTTTGTTCATCAGTTATAATTTCTTTCAAAACTTCTAGTTCAGTTTGAGCAGCTAGTGATGCTTTTTGGTTTTCAGCTAAACTCATCTGAGCTTCTTTTGCTATTTCTTCAGTATTTGTTAATCGCTCCTGCGTGGTCTGAAGTTCAGATTTTAATTCCTTTATTTCTGCTTGAAAGCTTGGAAGATTTGATTCAAGAGTCTGCAAATGATTTGCTTTCATTTCCTGCAACTCTTCACGGCTGCGTCTGAGTTCTTCAATTGCTTTTTCATAATATCCTAATGGTGTTTTCCAGTTATCATTACCTACTTTAAACATAAAATATTCTGTTTATTTTATTGAGTGTCTGTTAAGATTTTTTGTGTATAATAATTCTCTAATATCAAATGATTGTTGAAATCATAACTATTCATGATGCTACGCCAAAATTTACAAAGTAAACCATATTTTATCCAGTCTTTGATAGCTCTATTTTTCAATTCTGGAGAATTTCTTACTAAAGCAGCCATCATTGCGGCATTTTGTTGCAGTTGTCCGTAAATCTTTAATACTTCATCAATAGATGTCTTCTCGTCTAACTTATTCAGTTCATAACACTCACTTAATTCATAAAGTTCAACATCAGAAAATAGACCACCAGGCTTCCATGCTATTTTAAGCCTTTGTCTACATTTATCAAGAGGACTAGGTAAACCATGAACTAAATATTTTTTCAACTCATTCCGAATCAGTTCAAGTTTGCCATCTATAAATTCACATATTTTATCAACTATTTGATTGGCATCTTGAAATAACTTATTTTCCAAATTTTCAATCTTTTCCAAACTATTCTCAATACTACTTTGAGAAAAGCTAATCGCCTGCATTACAGCCAGCGTCATTTGATTAATTCTGTTTTCTAGATAAAAATTTGATTGACTAATTGTTTCTTTGATTGCTGCTTCCCGAATTTTATCTATTTTATCAAGGTTATTTTTAACTTTATCATCAGCTGTATTCAATAGATGCTCAATATCAGCTTTAACCTTACTTTCTAATTCCTCAGTTCTTTCTATTGCGTGATTGATGCGTTCTTGAGCTATATAATCAAGCTTGTCAGCTAAAGGGTAGAGTTTATCATCAAACAAGTCAGCTATTTCTTTGCTACTCTCTCTTACAACCTGCTTCGCTGCACCCTCAAATTGTTTAATCAGACCCCCAAAGAGCCATCCCATCATTTTTAACATCCTTTCATAGCATAACTGCAAGCAGATATCCTCCCAAAAATAACACTCCTTTTCAGAAGTGTCGAGGATAAATAAATAACTTTAATCAAACGGTGATTTTTAGGTAGCACAGATAGCTGCACTACCCCACTGAAAAAGATGCAATATTTCGCGCATTAAGGAGCTAAAAGCCAAATTCTTAACGCTAGCTTAAATAATTGTTTGTAGATGTCTTACCAAATCTGCTGCTTGTTTTACACCCTCAATCCGTTCCACAGGCTGACCCTGCTTAAATAGGACTAAAGTTGGTAGAGCGGAGATTTCATACTGACTAGCCAACTCCGTGTACTTTTCGGTGTCGATTTTAACAATCCGCAAGCGATCCTTGAGTTGGGCATTGACTTGTTCTAAAATTGGCACCATCATTTGACACGGGCCACACCATTCAGCATAAAAATCTACCAATACAGGTACATCAGAAGCAGAGAGCATCTCTTCAAAGCTGTTAAATTCTTTTTTAGTCGCCATGTCATACACACCGATTTTCTATTGTTTGATTCCAATATTATTACTTGCTATCTGGAATCAGTGTAAACTCATTTTATTTTTATTGTTGTTAGATTTTATTACCAATCCAAAAGGTATAGATACCTTGTTTCGGGTGGTGTAGTTATAGGGTAATATTTAAATTTAACATTCAAAGTATATAAGTATTAAGTACAAATCACCATAAGATAATTAGCGCGGTGATTCAAAATGTTGAGGAATATTTCATGGAACTTTTGAGTGAAAATTTGCAGGGTTTACGGGGACAGGTGGCTATTGTTACGGGTGCTTCACGGGGAATTGGGCGAGCGATCGCAATTGAATTAGCTGCACATGGAGCCAATGTAGTTGTTAATTATGCCAGTTCGAGTGCATCTGCCGACGCAGTTGTTACAGAAATTATCGATGGGGGAGGTCAAGCGATCGCTTTTCAAGCAGATGTTTCTAAAAGTGATCAAGTAGACACACTAGTTAAAACCGTCATTGAAAAGTTTAGCCGCGTGGATATCTTAGTCAACAACGCAGGTATTACCCGCGACACACTGCTTTTGCGCTTGAAGTTAGAAGATTGGCAAGCTGTGATAGACCTTAACTTAACTGGTGTTTTTTTATGTACACGCGCCATCAGTAAAATCATGCTCAAACAGCGATCGGGGCGGATTATCAATATTACCTCCGTAGCTGGACAAATAGGCAACCCAGGTCAATCAAACTACAGCGCCGCCAAAGCAGGTGTCATCGGCTTTACCAAAAGCGTTGCCAAAGAACTTGCTTCTCGCGGCATCACAGTTAACGCCGTCGCCCCTGGATTCATCGCCACCGACATGACCAGCGATCTCAAGAACCCCGAAGATATTCTCAAATACATCCCACTCGCTCGTTTTGGTCAACCAGAAGAAGTCGCTGGGATGGTGCGCTTTCTCGCCGCCGATACTGCCGCAGCCTACATTACCGGACAAGTATTTAATGTCGATGGCGGCATGGTGATGGCGTGAATAGTGCAAAGTTAGGAGTTAGGATTTAGTAATTTTCGTAGGGTGCGTTACGCCATAAGCTAACGCACCATCTTACATACCAAATCACTAAAAATATGATGCATATTATAAAAGAATTTAACTATAGGAATCCGGTTTGATTTCTGAAAAGATATGTAGGGGAGCCAGTCGTGTGGGTGGGTTTCCCGACTTGAGCGAACTGGCGTTGTGTTAGCGACAGCGTAACGCATCAAACCCTTGATAATGGTGCGTTACGAACTTCGTTCTAACACACCCTACAATACCTAATTTTGTTCAAAAATCAAATAGGAGTCCTATAGTATGCAAGATTTCTTTAGACGTTTAAATAATATAGGTTATGAGATGTAGCATTTTGAAAAAATTTAAACAGACTTCCCTGAACAGTCAGAGGTGGGAAAATGACTAGGATTATTAAAAAATGTTAATCTGTTCTTTAGATAGCCATGCTGCTGACTAAATATAACATTTAAATTTATTAATAAAAGTTAATGAAATCTGCACACATTGATATAGAAATGGCAAGGCTAGAAGCTCTGCGCCAGTATCAAATTCTTGACAGTGAACCCGAAGAAGCCTACGACAATCTTGCTCAGTTAGCGGCATTTATTTGTGGCACTCCCATCTCTTTGGTAAATTTTATTGATGAAAACCGTCAGTGGTTTAAGTCAAAAGTAGGCTTAGACATATCAGAAATACCTCGGAGTAGTGGGTTCTCTTACCTTTGCCAAGAGCAACGTAACGTTGTAGTGGTTACGGATACTCTAGCTGATGAAAAATTGGCGAAGAATCCGCTAGTAACTGGCTATCCATATATACGATTTTATGCCGATGTACCCCTAATTACTCCGAAGGGAGATATGCTGGGGACTCTGTGTGTAATTGACCAAGTTCCACGGCAATTGAGCCAAAAACAAATGGAGGCGTTTGTAGCTCTAAGTCGTTTGGTAATCGACCAACTAGAACTCAGGCGAAATGTAATTGAAGTATCTCAAATTACCGAGAAACTAATGACGCACGAGCAAGCAGCCCGCGCTGAATCTGAAGCTGCGAGAACCCGGATGACTAATCTGCTCGAAAGCATCACCGATGGTTTTTTTGCCCTGGATAAAAAGTGGCGATTCACCTACGTCAATACCTACGTGAATGGTCAAGCAGAACGGCTGTTGCAAAAAAACCAGCATGAAATATTGGGTCAAAACATCTGGGAAGTGTTTCCAGAAATCATCGGCACAGCATTCCATCGTGAGTATCATCGGGCAATTTTAGAACAGGTAAGTGTGGAATTTGAGGAGTTTTATCCGCCACTAAACTGCTGGCTTCGAGTCCACGCTTATCCTGCAAGAGACGGCTTATCTGTTTATTTCCAAGACATTACTGAACAACGGAAAACAGCAGAAGCACTAGAAGAGAGTGAAAAACGCTGGCAATTAGTATTAGATGGTAATAATGATGGGATTTGGGATTGGAACCTCAAGACTAATCAAGTGTTCTTCTCAACTCAATGGAAAAAAATGCTGGGGTATAAAGACGACGAAGTTTCCAACGGTTGGGATGAATGGATAAAACGAATCCATCCCGATGAGCGAGATTGGGTACTTCAAGCCTTCCAAGACCACTTTGCCAAGAAAACACCGTTTTACGTCTGTGAATATCGAGTCCAATGCCAAGACGGCAGCTATAAATGGATTCTAGATCGAGGACAGGCACTTTGGGACGCATTAGGTGATATGGTACGGATGGTTGGTTCTTATACTGATATCACAGATCGCAAGCAAGCAGAAGAGGAATTAAAACGGCAGAATCTGCGATCGCAACTATTTGCTGAAATCACTCTAAAAATTCGAGAATCTTTACAAATTGAGGAAATTCTTCAGACTGCGGTAACAGAGGTACAAAGACTACTGCAAGCTGACCGAGTTTTAATTTTTCGACTAGAGGCTGACGGTTCGGGAACAGTGGTACAAGAAACGGTGCTACCTGGTTGGCCGGTAATTCTAGGAAAAAATCTGCTCGACACCTGTTTTAAAGAAGAATACTTAGAAAAATATCGCCAAGGAAGAGTTAGTAAAATTGAAGACATTGAATCTTCTGATATTAGCCCCTGCCATCGAGAATTTCTGAGGCAGTTTGCTATCAGAGCTAACCTCGTAGTACCAATTATCGTCAGGCAAGGTATTTGGGGCTTGTTAGTGGCTAATCAGTGTGCTGCATCCCGACAGTGGAATAACTCTGAGACGGAGTTGTTAGAGCAACTGGCTAACCAAATTGGAATTGCTTTATCTCAAGCGCAACTATTAGAAAAAGAAACCCAGCAAAGTCAAGAACTGGCGCGTTCCAATGGCGAATTAGAACAGTTTGCCTACGTCGCTTCTCATGATTTGCAAGAGCCGTTGCGGATGGTAACTAGTTATTTACAGCTACTAGAGCGAAGATACAAAAATAAACTAGATGCCAATGCCGATCAGTTTATCACCTACGCTGTAGATGGGGCACACCGGATGCAGACGCTAATTAATGATTTATTGAACTATTCCCGCGTCAGTAGCCGTGGTCAGCCTTTTATGCCAACTGATGGTAATGTTGTATTAGGAGTTGCGATCGCTAATCTTCAACTGGCGATCGCCGAAAGTAAAGCAGCTGTCACTCATGATCCTCTACCTGAAGTGATGGCTGATGCCACCCAATTGATACAAGTATTTCAAAACCTCATCGGCAACGCAATCAAATTTTGCCAGAATCGGCAGCCACAAATTCATATTGGGGTAGTGAAGAGAGATATAAAAGCTGGGGAACAAAATACTACCTCATCCTCCCCACTCCCCACTCAACTCAACGAATATTTGTTTTGGGTGCGCGATAATGGTATAGGTATAGAAGCCCAGTATGCTAAACGAATTTTTATAATTTTTCAACGATTGCATGGTATAAACAAGTATCCAGGTACTGGAATTGGTCTAGCAATTTGTCAGAAAATTATAGAACGCCACGGCGGACATATCTGGGTTGAGTCGAAACCGAGTCAAGGCTCGACTTTCTACTTCACAATTCCAGATAGAGCAGGTAAACAATCGTGAGCAGCGAAAAGGCAATTATGCCTATTGAGGTTTTGTTAGTAGAGGACAATCCTGGCGATGCCCAACTCACACGCATCGCCTTGGAAGACAGCAAAATCTCGGTTCACTTAAACGTGGTTGAAGATGGTGTAGAAGCAATAGCATTCTTGCGAAAACAGGAAAAATATGCTCAAGCAGCCCATCCAGATATTATACTACTCGATTTGAACCTTCCTAGAAAAGATGGGCGGGAGGTACTGGCAGAAATTAAAGGAGATGAAAACCTCAAACGAATTCCTGTGGTTATTTTGACGACTTCCCAAGCTGAAGAAGACATCCTTGAAGCTTATAACCTTTCTGCAAACTGTTATATAACTAAGCCAGTAGATTTTGATCAATTTGTTAAGATTGTAAAATCAATAGAAAATTTTTGGTTTGCGATCGTAAAACTGCCACCGGAGTAATGGAAATGGCAGCTAATAATATAAAAGTTTTGTTAGTAGAAGACAACCCTGGTGATGTCTTTTTGTTACACGAGTTATTAAAGGAAGTTACCACGAATGTAGTTGAGTTAATGCCCGTTGAACGCCTTTTGGAAGCTCTCAAAGACTTATCTAGAGAAGATTTTGATGTAATTCTGTTAGACCTTTCGCTACCAGATAGTCAGGGATTGGAAACCTTTGTCATTGCCCACAATCAAGCAAAAGCAACTCCGATAATTGTGCTGACGGGTATAGACGATGAAACCCTGGCAATTAGGGCAATGCAAGAAGGAGCGCAGGATTATTTAGTCAAAGGGCAAGTCACTGGCGACTCGCTGGTGCGCTCAATGCGTTATGCAATCGAACGTCAACGGGCAGACAATGCACTGCGACAGAGTGAAGAACGATTTCGGGTTGCTCTCAAAAACTCCCCAATCTTTGTTTATAACCAGGATATGGAGTTACGTTACACCTGGGTTTACAATCCCTCCTATGGATTGACGGTTGAGGAAATATTGGGCAAACAAGACTTAGATATCATCCCAATAGAAGATGCTCAACGTCTTACTACTATTAAACTTCAAGTATTGACCACGGGCATAGGAACACGAAAAGAAGTATCAATTACAATCAAAGAAGCAACTCGATATTACGACTTAACTATCGAGCCATTGCGGAATGAAATGCAAGAAATTGTCGGGGTGACTTGCGCGAGTATTGATATTAGCGAGCGACAAGCCGCGCTACGCGATCGCAAATCGGCAGAAGAAAAAATCCGCGAACAAGCAGCATTACTTGATGTCACCACAGATGCCATTTGCGTAAGCGATTTAAACAATCAAATTATTTTATGGAACAAAGGTGCAGAGACACTTTACGGCTGGCTAGCTACAGAAGCTTGGGGCAAAAATGCTAGTGAGCTTTTGTATGACGAACCTTCCCCGGAAATTGAAGCGGCTCTATTGCAAGTTCTTAGTAAAGGGATGTGGCAGGGCGAATTAACTAAACTTACTAAAAGTGATAAGGAAATCCTCGTAGCTAGTCGCTGGAGTTTGGTGTACGACGAACAGGGGAAACCTAAATCAATTCTCACCGTTGATACAGACATTACCGAGAAAAAACAACTAGAAGCCCAATTGTTTCGCGCTCAACGCCTGGAAAGTATTGGCACCTTAGCTAGTGGCATTGCTCACGACCTCAACAATATTCTGACACCGATTTTGGCAGGAGCGCAACTGTTACCGCTCAAATTTCCCGATGTGGATGAGCGGACTCGTCATATACTAGAGATTTTAGAAATTAATGCTAAACGCGGCGCTGATTTAGTTAAACAGGTGTTGTCATTTGCGCGGGGCGTGGAAGGGAAACGCATCACTTTGCAACTCAGACATATAATTGTGGAACTTGCCAAGGTTCTTAAAGAGACATTTCCCAAATCCATAGAAATCAGCACCGATGTACCACAGGATTTGTGGATGGTTTCTGGAGATAGTACCCAACTGCATCAAGTGCTGATGAACCTCTGCGTCAACGCCCACGACGCTATGCCTAATGGCGGAACTTTGACAATCTCTGCCGAAAATCTGTTAATTGACGAAAATTATGCCCGAATGAATCTGGAAGCTAAGGTTGGGTCTTACATAGTGGTCACTGTCTCTGATACTGGTATTGGAATTCCTAGAGAAATTTTAGATAGAATTTTCGAGCCATTTTTTACCACAAAAGAAGTGGGTAAGGGTACAGGGCTGGGACTTTCCACCGTGCTGGGTATCATTAAAAGCCACAAAGGTTTTATAAACGTTGATAGCGAACCGGGAACTGACACCAGCTTTAAGGTTTACTTACCAGCAGTGGAAGGAATGGAAACACTGAAGCAAGCAGATTTGATACCGCCCACAGGACAGGGAGAATTGATTCTGGTTGTGGATGATGAACCCGCCATTTTAGAGATTACGAAAACATCGTTAGAAACTCACAACTACAAAACTATAGTAGCCAGTGATGGCATTGAAGCGATCGCACTATATGTTAAAAACATAGACAAAATTAGTGCTGTAATAATGGATATTATGCTGCCCTCGCTGGATGGTTTAACTGCCATCCGTACTTTGCGAAAAATAAATCCACAAGTCAAAATTATTGCCAGTAGTGGACTTCTGTCTGACAATAAGCTAAGTGCAGTAACTGGCATTGGTGTCAATACGTTTTTGTTGAAGCCTTATACTGTCAACGAATTATTGCTTTCTTTACAGAAAGTATTATCTTGATTGACACTCCCCTGGCTAAAGCCGAGGGGATTCTTTAATCAAAGACATGACTTGCTCATCCAGGATTACTCCAGCATGAGTAGTGGTCTCATCTCCTAAAGCGTTGCTTGCATCAAGTGCAAAGGTTCCAGTATGCCCTACTGTACCCAATCCTCGACTAAGGATATTTCTGGCTGCGTTTTCATCCCTGTCCATCACACAACCACACTTACAAACGTGCGTTCGAGTTGATAGAGTTTTTTTAACAATTTCACCACAGCGAGAGCATTCCTGGCTTGTATATTGCGGATTAACCGCAACTGTTACGCGCTTAAATACTTTTGCGAAGTATTCAATCCAAACACGAAACTGATACCAAGAAGCATCGTTAATAGACTTGGCTAAACAATGATTTTTCACCATATTCTTAATCCTCAAATCTTCGTAGGCGATCAAGTCGTTAGACTGAACTACGCACCGTGCTAATTTCACAGCATGGTCTTTACGTTGCCTACTTATTTTGAGGTGGCGCTTACCCAAAACCTGTCTAGCCTTACCTCTATTGCTTGAACCTTTTACCCTTCTAGAGACGCGACGTTGTGAACGCTTAAGAACTTTTTCGCCAATACGAAGAAACTTAGGGTTTTCAACCATTGTTCCATCAGAATCGGTGTAGTATTCCTTCAGTCCAACGTCTAACCCTACTGTCTTACCAGTCGGATTAATGTCTTCTGAACGGCTTACATCAATGCAAAATTGAACATACACACCATCTGCACGTTTTACCAATCTCACCCGTTTAATCTGGTTAATTTGGTAGAAATGCAAATCACGAGTACCTTTAAGTTTTAATCTCCCAATGCCTTTTTTATCACTGAAAGTTATGGTTTTACGATTATCTGCAAGCTTCCATCCAGTCGATTTATACTCAACAGAACGACAATCTTTCTGAAATTGTGGATATCCCTTTAAACCTGGAATACCCTTCTTGCAAAGTTCTCCGGGGGGAGTATCCCCCCGGCAGACTTTGCGCAAAGCTCGCCACGGGGATTCTCCCCGGTGGCAGACTTTGCGCTTCTTGCAGTTGTCATAAAACCTGGAGATAGAAGACCATGCTCGTTCTGCCGAGGCTTGTCTAGCCATCGAGTTGAGTTCGTTAGCAAAGGGAAAATTAGCAGCAAGCACCGCGCAGTATTTCTGCAAATCATTTTTACCCGTACCTTTAACGTCCATCCATAACCGAATACAGCTATTGCGAATGAACTTTGCAGTCCTAATTGCGTCATCTATTGCTGTTAACTGCACTGGTTTACCGTAGGCTTTGAACTCAAAAACTAGCATCGCTTCCACCTCCTATCTTATACTACCATAGTTGGTGTAACCTATTCAAGCTAGCATCAAAACTTCATGCAATATTCACAGTGGCTTAAAAGCCACCGAGTCGTTTTTCATCCCCGGTCTAAAGCACAGAATACGGCACTACGTGCCTGTTCTTCCGGGGCTTTCAAACTCCCGTCACGTTCTTGTAAAGTAATCACATAATTAACCTGATAGCTGTGAGTACAAAAAGCTGCTTTGCCCAAAGGTTGAGTAGGCGCAGCCCGCACTTCTCTACAAGACGCTACGCGAACGGCGCTGCTCAGTGACCGTCGTAGACATCACTTGAATTTAGTATGATTGAGCATCGGCTAACACATTTCTCGTGCCGATAATCACAGCTTGGCTGGAGCGAGAGGAGGTATTATAGGTGGTTTATTTGCGATCGCCTCGCATCTGAACTATGCATATATCAAATATTTTGTCAAGTTCTTTAGAGCGATGCCTACGGCGGGCAAAGCCTACGCAACTCGGTAGGGTGTGACCATTATCTTATTGATAACAGCCACTGATTAATTACCCCTACACATTAAATCGGAACAACATTACATCCCCTTCCTGCACAACATACTCTTTCCCTTCACTGCGAACCAACCCTTTCTCCTTTGCAGCATTCATTGAACCAGTTGTTACCAAGTCGTTATAAGCAACAGTTTCGGCACGAATAAATCCCCGCTCAAAATCACTGTGGATTACACCTGCGGCTTGAGGTGCAGACATTCCAGCATTAATTGTCCAAGCGCGGGTTTCTTTAGGACCACAGGTAAAATATGTCTGTAAGCCTAATAGAGCGTAAGTTGCACGAATCAATGATTTTAAACCGCCTTCTTCCACACCTAAAGACGCAAGAAAATCGGCTTTATCTGACTCTGGTAATTCCACTAATTCCGCTTCAACTTGAGCCGAAACTATCACAACTTGGGCATTTTCTGTCGCTGTAATCTGCCGTACTGTTTCCACAAAAGCATTACCAGTTGCCAACTCATCCTCAGATACATTGGCGGCGTAGATAATCGGTTTATAAGTGAGCAGTTCCAGTCCTTTAATAATTTCTGCTTCTTCTTCATTCAAGCTTACCTGACGCACCGATTTACCTTCATTTAAAGCCGCAGCTAATTTTTCTAAAACTGAGACTTCAAACTGTGCATCTTTGCTGGTACGAGCTTGTTTGCGAGTGCGGTCAATTCGCCGCTCAATTTGTGATAAATCTGATAAACCCAGTTCTATATTAATGATTTCAATATCTCGCGCTGGGTCAACAGAACCAGCAACGTGGATAATATCGTCATTTTCAAAACAACGTACCACATGAACGATCGCATCAACCTCCCGGATGTGGGACAGGAATTGATTTCCTAGTCCCTCACCCTGACTTGCACCTTTAACTAAACCGGCAATATCTACAAATTCAACCCGCGCCGGAATAGTTTGCGCCGAACTGGCAATCTTAGCAAGAACATTTAACCGCTCATCCGGTACTGCCACAACGCCGACATTTGGTTCAATCGTGCAAAAAGGGAAGTTAGCTGCTTCGGCCTTGGCATTAGCAACTACAGCATTAAATAAAGTAGATTTTCCGACGTTGGGAAGTCCGACAATTCCGGCTCTTAGCATTTTGGATTTTGGATTTTAGATTTTGGATTACATTACCAAGGTAATTCAAACAGGTTCCGGTATGGTTTGGGGAATTGGTTCTGGAACTGTTTGAGGAATGGGAGCAGGTATAGGTTCTGGTACAGTCCCCGGTACAGGTTGCGGACTCGGTAGCGGATTCGGGCTAGGATTAGGAATTCGTGGCTCTGGTATAGAAATCGCAGTAAGATTAATCATCGTAAGTCTAAATTAAATTATTTAACCTTCCCACGGTAAATGACAACCTCATCTGTTGACATCTCCCCAAATAGCTATACTCACGAACACATCCTTTAATAATTTACCCCTCTTCTCATTCTCTGCGTCCCTCTGCGCTTCCCTTTGCGCGACGGCAGTCGCTACAACGGGGAGAACCCCCGCAACGCGCTGCCTCCCCTCTGCGTTTAAATCTCACCCCTCAATTCCCCACAATTTCACGCAAGCTTACCAAACTACTGCTCCTTCACCTTTTCTACCACCTCTGGCACTGGATCGTAACCACCTGGATGAAATGGATGACAGCGCAAAATCCGCCGAGTTGCCATCCACCCACCACGTAACACTCCAAATCGTTCAATAGCTTCAATAGCATACATCGAACAAGTTGGTTGAAAGCGACAACTTGGGAGAAACAACGGCGAGATAAACATTCGGTAGCCCCGAATTAGCCAAATAAATAATAGTTTCATTACAGTTACCCAAATCTTATAAATTAGTAACAGGGGTAAAAATTTTCATTTCGTCGCATCTTTGTTAATTACATTTTCTGACTTCACCTCAATTCCGGTTTTATGGCTGCAAATTGTGATAGCTGCAATTTGGGTGTTACTCATCCTCCTAATTGCATCGGTGGTAAACCGCTTCGCCGACAAGCCAGAAATCGTGCGGAAGATAGTTCATATTGGCACTGGTAATGTGATTTTAATCGCTTGGTGGCTCGATATTCCCGCCAGTGTAGGGATTACAGCTTCAATTTTAGCGAGTGGAATCACCTTATTATCCTACCGATTGCCCATTCTTCCTGGTATTAATAGCGTTGGACGGCAAAGTTTAGGGACATTTTTTTACTCTGTCAGTTTCGGTATTTTAGTCGCCTGGTTCTGGTACTTGCAACAACCCCAATACGCAGCACTAGGAATTTTGATAATGACTTGGGGAGATGGACTAGCAGCCTTAATTGGGAAACGCTTTGGTACACATAAGTATAAAGTTTTTGGGACAGAAAAAAGTTGGGAAGGCTCCCTAACTATGATGCTCGTTAGCTATCTCGTCAGTAGTTTGATTTTAGTTGGAACTCAAGGAAACAGTTGGCAAACTTGGACGATATCGCTGATAGTGGCAGTTATAGCTACTGCTTTAGAAGCTGTTTCATTTTTGGGTATTGACAATTTGACAGTTCCCTTGGGCAGTGCAGCCCTTGCCTTCTTTTTAAGTCAGTTAGTCTTGAATTAGTAACGGACTTCTAAGAGGATGTTTGAAAAGTCCTCTTGTCGGTAGCAAAACGTTCTAGATCCCCCTTAAAAAGGGGGACTTTGATTCAGGTTCCTCCCTTTTTAAGGGGAGCCAGCGCGGTCTTGGGGGTTTCCCCCATGAGTGACTGGCGTGGGTTAGGAGGGATCAATAAGTGCTTAAAATCACAGCCAACCACTTTTCAAACAACCTCTAAAATGTAATGCATCTATTTCACATAGAGTAAGAAATGAGCAATTAAGGTATTCCTTTCGTATGAGAGTAAATAAAGATGCAAAAGATTTGGGTTATCCTGATCAAGGTGCATCACTGAACCATCAACTGCTAAATGGTGATGGTCTATCCACCTATCTTTTGAATCTAGCAAAAAACTGAAGAATGGGCTTTCATCTGGAGGAGACTTTGTTAATTCTTCGTAACTTTGATAAAAAGGAGGTATGCCAATCCCCATAGGCATATATAAGCCTTTATTATATTCTTCTACAGGCAATTTCGGAAGATTTTGGATATTGATTCCACTGATAAATAATCTATTTTGTTCACCAGTCTTTGTATCTCTTAGTAGCAACTCTATTTCCTGTAAATTTTGCTTAACTCCGATAGGTTGAATGTTTCTCAAAATAGCTTTTTCAAATTTCCCTATTCTCCAGTATTCATTTCCCCAAGGTTTATTGGGATCGTAGAATCCTGGTGGTCGAAAAGTTGCAAATTCAATTTTATTCTCACTCTTATAAATATCCCTCCAGAACATTTTTTATAACTATCTTTGCTGTTTTGTTATTTGTTGGTTCCAGTACAAAATCAAAATGAGTTTCATCCCTCTTGATAATTGTTAATTTTCGGTTGGAATATCTTTGAAAGTTTTTGCCCAATGGAGCAGGATTTGCTGGATACTCGGCATTAGATAGTTCTTGAAGTTTAACCGTCATCTGATTATCAAAATCATATCTGGATTTAAACCAGAAAGTAGAAATCCCAAGCAAAGTAAGGAATCCTATAAGGCTACTGAATAAAATTTTATTAGTAACTTTTAATTTAAGTTGGTCTAAACGAATACCTGGAATTTTTGGTTTTGGCAATTTATTTCCCATTTGTTCGATTACTTTTAAAGTCGTTACTACAAAATTACGTGAAAATTGAGCCGAGTCTATTACCGCGATCGCTCCAAAATCCAATCGAGTAAAATCGGATTGACTAACTCTGGTGCTTCATCCTGCGGACAATGCCCCACTCCATCTAAAGGAATAAATTTTTGTACCTGCGGAAAGTTAGCTAATTCTCTCCCTAATTTAATTGGTTCCCACGGATCAGCCGTTCCCCACAACATAATCGCCGGACAGGGTAACAGTGGTAAAAGGTCTTCTGGTAGAGGCCCTGTAGAATAAGAAGTAAAGGCAAGAAACACAGCACCAGCCCCCGGTTCGCTTGCTGGTGACATGAGAATATCTACCAACTCATCTGTCACCATCTCAGGATTCGCATAAGCTTGGAGCAGAATTTTCCGCACTGTTTTTGGTTTGGCGAGTTGATCGAAAAAGAAATCGCCAACTGGTTTGATAGATAATAGACGTTGCAGTAAAGGCGCTCCGAAACGACGAGTCCAAGGTAAAGTTACCCGTTTGCGATCGTGCAACAGCCGTAAAGAACAGTTGAGTAATGCAACTCCCAAGGCAATATCTGGGTTGCTGACTGCTGCTTGCATGGCTACAATACAGCCAATAGAATTTCCGACTAAAAAAGCTGGCTCACCTACTACTTCGCGGCAAAAATCTGCTACTTGCTGTCCCCAAGTTTCTAGGGTGTAGGCAATTTTTTCACCAGGTTGAGGTTTTGCGGAAGCGCCAAAACCAATCAAATCGATCGCATAAACCCGGCAACTTTCCGCTAATACCGGGATATTTTTGTGCCAGTGCCACCAAGAAGCGCCAAATCCATGCACTAAGACAACAGCTGGGCCAGTGGTGCCTTGGGTTTGATAGCAAATCGGGAAATCTTGCCAAATCCAGATTTTTGTAGAGTTAAGTGCTGTTTTTGAACTTGAGGTTGTCATAGAAAATTTGATAAACACAAGGTTAAAAGACTTTCAGCAGCAAGGTACAATTAAAATTGTTTTGAATTTAAATAAAGTTTATCAAATTTTAAAAGTAAATCCTTTACTCTAATGATAGCTTAGACATATACCACAAAGGCTTCTACGCTGATAAAACGAGCGTAAAACTGATAGTTTTGATCTTGTTGATCAAGGTAATTTACTCAGAACTTAGATTATGTCAGTATTAGGAATAATATATTTTGTAAGATGAGTAATACTTTCACTATTTTTTAGATGTCAACGAATTAACATCAGTGCTAAATTCAGTAGTTTCACAATTTACGACAGCCAATTTGGTCTATAGGATTGTCGAATATGAGGCATAAGGGTGGTTTGCAATTGAAAACTGACGCTAAATTTAACAATATTTTTCTTCTTCCTAATTCTGCGAGCCAGAAAACATGAATCTAGTAGAAACAATTGATACTCCCGTTGGGAGCTACGCACCAGATTTTGAACTGCCAGGAATTGATGGTCAAGTACATCATCTCAGGCGTTATCTTGAGAAGTTCCGGGCAGTGGGCGTTATTTCCATGTGTAATGACTGCCCTTATGTAGAGTGGTATGTAGACAGGTTAAAAAACATTCAAGCCGAATTTGCCCCACTGGGCTTCACACTAATTGGCATGAATGGTAGCAATGTTGATCACGCCACGAAGCCAAGCTTTGAAAATATGAAAGCTTTTGCCCTGCGTCACGATTTGAACTTCCCTTACCTATGGGACTCGACGCAAGACGTGACCGGTAGTTTTGGTGCGACAAAAACACCAACGGCCTTTCTCATAGATACTAATGGTATAGTACGGTACAAAGGTCAAATTGACGATCATCCACAAGCTCCATCAGCAGTGGGAGAGGATTATTTGAGAACTGCGATCGCTTCTCTGTTTAATGGTAAAAAAATAGATATACCACAAACAGAACCAATGGGTACTACATTGATTTGGCGTAACTATACATAGATAGTCCCTGTAACTGTTATCTTAAATTGGAGGCAATTGCAACTTTTTTGATAAAGCGTAACTTCATGGGAACGAATTACCGACGGGTTTTACTCAAACTGAGCGGTGAAGCCTTAATGGGCAACATGGGCTATGGCATTGATCCCGAAGTGGTCAAAGGCATAGCACAAGAATTAGCAGAAGTGATTGCTACTGGCACTCAAATCGCCATCGTCGTTGGCGGTGGCAATATTTTTCGTGGTGTCAAAGCGGCATCGGCGGGGATGGACAGAGCAACCGCTGACTACATAGGGATGATTGCCACGGTAATGAACGCCATGACGCTGCAAGATTCCTTAGAACGTATAGGAGTACAGACGCGGGTGCAAACTGCGATCGCTATGCAAGAATTAGCGGAACCGTATATCCGTCGTCGTGCCATCCGTCATCTTGAAAAAGGACGGGTGGTAATTTTTGGTGCTGGTTCTGGAAATCCCTTTTTTACTACAGACACCACTGCGGCATTAAGAGCCGCAGAAATTGATGCTGAGGTGATTTTTAAAGCCACCAAAGTAGACGGAGTATATGATGCTGATCCTCATATTTACCCTGATGCCAAGCGTTACAATAGCCTTACCTACGCACACGTTTTAATCAAAGATTTGCGGGTGATGGATAGTACTGCGATCGCCTTGTGTAAAGAAAATAATATCCCAATTCTGGTATTTGACCTAACGGTGCGAGGTAACATTCACCGAGCAGTCATGGGAGAATCCATCGGTACCCTTGTGGGAGGTTCTTGTGAAATTAGCTGAAGCTGAGAGTACGATGCAAAAAACCGTTGAGTCAACTCAACGAGCTTTTAATACAATTCGCACTGGTCGCGCCAATGCGAGTTTATTAGATAAGGTATTGGTGGACTATTATGGTACGCCTACATCCTTGAAATCACTGGCAAACATTAGCACGCCGGATGCGACGACAATTTTAATTCAACCCTACGATCGCACTAGTTTAAATATAGTCGAAAAAGCGATTTCTTTGTCTGATGTGGGTTTAACACCCAGTAATGACGGTTCTGTAATTCGGCTGAATATTCCGCCCTTAACGAGCGATCGCCGTAAAGAATTCGTCAAAATGGCATCCAAGTACGCTGAAGAAGGTCGTGTTAGTATTCGTAACATCCGCCGCGATGCCATAGACGCGATTCGCAAGCAGGAAAAAAACGCCGAAATTCCTGAAGATGAAGCACGAGATCAGCAAGACAAACTGCAAAAACTGACAAACAAATACAATGCCAGAATAGACGAATTGCTTGCAGAAAAAGAAAAAGACATCACGACTGTTTAGAGTCTAAAGTCTGAAGGATAGAGGCTGAAGGATGATGAATAAATCCTTCAGCCTTAATCGTTTTTTAAGTATCTAGGACTTACGCATTGACAAGAAATACCAAATATGGATACGGTTGAAAGTCACATCTTTCGTAAGGGTTTAGCATTGCTAAACCCCTACAGCGTGGTCTATTTACGATCATAAGGATAATTAATAAAAACCTGAAACGACCTATTTTCGTTAATCCACATCACGGTTAATTTGTATAGTGCGTAAGTCCTAGTATCTAACAAAAATTGATCAAGTAGGGGTAATTTATGTATTGCCCCTACTTAATAGAAAATAAACTAATTCAAAAGCACAAATTCAGCCATATGTACGACTGCATCATCGTCGGCGCTGGGCCAGCTGGTGGAACAGCTGCATATCATTTAGCCAAACAAGGCCGCTCAGTATTAGTGTTGGAAAAAGAATCCCTGCCAAGATATAAACCTTGTGGCGGTGGTGTATCTCCAGCGATCGCTCAATGGTTTGATTTTGATTTTAGCCCAGCGATTTCTGTAAAAGCCGATTCCCTTCGCTTTACCTGGAAATTGGGCGACCCCGTGGAAGCAAAAATCGCCACAAAAGAACCGATTTGGATGGTGCAACGAGATGTTTTTGACCATTTCTTAGTGCAGCAAGCACAGAAGCAAGGCGCTGAACTACGAGATAATACTGAAGTAGCTGGTATTGAGTTTCAAAGTGATTATTGGCAAGTTAACACAGCTAATGGTTCAGTTACAGGTCGCTACTTAATCGCGGCTGATGGTGCCAAAGGTTCAATGGCCAAATGGCTAGGCTTCAAAGACCGTAAACGCAGTTTAGCAGGAGCTTTGGAAGTAGAAGTTCCCGCAACTGTGAAGGACAAATCCACAATTCACATCGAGTTGGGCTTGGTAAAAAATGGCTACATTTGGAATTTCCCAAAAGCTGATGGTTATTCCATTGGTGTTGGTACATTTATGGGCGGCGAACGCCAAGACTTTAAAAATATTTTAGATCAGTACGCACGATCATTTAATCTAGATATCAAAACTAGCAAGCAATATGGTTATCCTCTATGTATTTGGGATGGTAATCAAAAGCTGCACACCCAAAATGCGGTTTTAGCTGGGGAAGCTGCTTGTGTGGTTGCTCCTATGACAGCAGAAGGCATTCGCCCCTCAATTTTTAGCGGTTTGCTGGCAGCAGCAACCATTAATGAGGCACTTTCTGGTGACACTAACGCTTTAGAAAAATATAGCGAAACCATCAATGAAGAGTGGGGTAGTGAGATGGCTTGGGCGCAAAAATTAGCTGGAGCATTCTATCGGTTTTCCAACATTGGCTACAAAGTTGCTGTTAAGCACCCCTCTGCTCCCCAAATTATGGGTAAGATTATGTGTGGAGAACTGCGCTATAGCGACATTGCCGATCGCGCCCTCAAGCGTTTAATTCCTGGTTTTGGGCGCTAGAAATTGGGTAGAATCTCAGGCGGGCGGGCGAAATACCTGCCCTATTTTCACTTTATTTATGCCTATTTACTCACCATTTCTCTAAACTAGGGTTTTAGACAAAGAACTCTCAAAGGTCTGCAATATAATTCCCAGAATCTTATCGACGGAATTGACATAAACGCATCTCTGACTTTAGCGAGACTAAAATCACTGTATGCCATAGACTTCTACTCCAGTTCTATCTTTAGAATTTACGCAAAACTACACGCGGTAGGGGCAATTCATAAATTGCCCCTTAATTGTGCATAGCTTCCCCGTCCTCGTAAAACATCGATCGCTCTATTAACGCGAAATTAAAAATACTTAGAGAAAAGCCAGATAATCACTCCAGTTCCCAGTACACAAATAATCCCCGCCAAACCAGCTAGGGGTTTTTTGTTCTTACCTGTGAACAAGTCAGGGACTTTACCTGTGTAAGTAATTAGTTCTGCTGTGTCTAGGGTTGCGATCGCCCACACCCATCCCGCGTGCAGTCCCCAAGCTAAACCCAAATTGCCACTTGTAGCAAAGCGTGCCAACACCAGCACCATTCCCATCAGCCACAGTCCAGGGAGTTGGGGTGCCGTTTCGCGTTGCTCCCAAACTAGGTGTAGCAAGGCAAAAATCAAGCTAGAAATTGCTGCTGCTACCCAAATTGGGTAATCCTGCGCTAATTCAGTGAACAGGAAACCGCGAAAAACTAACTCTTCTATCCCACCAACTAATAACGCTATCAAGAAAATCGGTAGCAAGATGGGTAGTAATAACTTGAAATTCGTTTTTTCAAAAGCACACCAACCTAACCCGAATTGCCCACTAAATACAATAGCTAGGCTGACCACTCCCAAACCGAAACCTAGTGCTAAAGAACCAAGAGTTGAAATATTGCCAATAAAGCCGTAATCTGAAAAAGATTTATTGGTTAGCCAACTAACTCCCCAAATAATCAGGGGAGCTAATAGGTAGAGTGACACCAATAACGGCATCTTTTGCTCTGGCTGCAAAGGTTTAGTGGGTTGCCAATTGAGTGCGATCGCCAATACTGTTGCTACTGGCAACCAGCAAACTATCCAAAAAATAAAAAATCCCATCACTACAACTAGCGCTGGTGCATTTTTCATAAACGCCAGCAAGGCATTGACTGAAGGCTCAAAGAAAGTTATCAAAATAAACAAAAAAACACGATAGACTTCTTGCATTATAGATTTCTTGCTGATTTATCAAGACTCTACTAGATTTGGTGACTTCTGCAAGGGGTCTAATCGTATTTTTTCTCTAGGACAAAATTTTCTAAATAGAGCTACCAGTTTGCTGTCAAGGTAAGAATAAGTTATCAAGCATTGACATGAAACTTATCCTTACCATTGGCAAATTTACTCTTCCTCTTCCAAATCTTCGTCCAATTCGTCATCAGAGTCTATATCTGGTAAGGTTAGTTTTTTATCACTTTCCCCAAGTTGAATCAGGTGAATGTGCTTGTATCCCAGCCTAATTTCAAACTCATCTCCAGCCTTTAAGCCCATTGCTTTGGTATATGTGGCACCAATCACAATCTGACCATTTTGATGAACACTAACCCGATATGTCGGTTCACGACCACGGCCATCTTTAGGCGCTTCTGGACTTAAAGGAATTCCTCTAGCCGACAGCAAAGCGTCATAAAAATCGGTGAGATTGACACGAACCTGGTTATTCTTAGTAACAGTGTAATAGCCGCACTGCTTGGCTCTTTCTCGGCGTGGTAACGTGGAAAGTTCTTTTACTTTAGCAAGTAGTGTTTTTCCAGTTAATGGCGCGGTTGCAGTTTCAGTCATTATGCTCAAATTTTCCTTACTCTCCAAATTGATAAATGATGTAGTCTCATGCTGGCATTTGACTTTTTAGCATTTGCATAGAGCTACTTAGGACTCTAGTATGACGGGTGAATTCCTGCTGATAGAAGCCAAAAGCACTTCTATTATGGTTGTCTACAACTAATTAGAGGTCATAGTTGCCACAGAAATTAATTTTGCTGATTTTACAGCACTTTTAACCATTATTCGCCATCAGAAAGAAAACTGTTTTTTCCTTTGGCGCTACTGTAACGGTGTAACTTTCAGCCACCTTTACAAATTGGGTTGGCTCTACTACAAATAAGTCGTAGACCCAAGAAATTACAGGCTTTTCACTTTCAGTGCTTGCCCTTCTAGCCAATGAGCAGGTAGAGTTTTCTCTACTCGTCCTCTCAAGCTTAGGACAGCATAGTATTTCAATAGAGTCCTATAGGGATACGCCCTTTGTCCTGCCAGTAGAGACGCGAATTTTCTTGTCTCTACATTACGAATAAACAAGGCAGTAGTAGCCGCGCTGATACGGCTATTAATTCTGATTTTGTAACTTCGTAATTTTATATTAAATACTAGCATGGACTAATAATAGCAAAATAGTTGTTTAATTTTGAATTAAAGTTGCTAGTAAATTTTTATTTAAATTTCTGGACTTAAACCTTGGAAAAAGCAGTGAGGATTTTCTTAACCTTTTATTGTAAGCATGAGTATTGCCATCTGGATTTTATAAAAATTCATCTAATTTAGACGAGCAGTTTTGACCAATGAGTTAAATCCAAGATTTTCTTGATTGAGATCAGACAAAACTCTAAAAGTCTCCCGCATCCAGGATTCCCGGTACAAGAACTTTTTTTGTTTGAAAGTGGTGAGCATTTGCCTTCGGTTGATTACCGTCAGATCAAAAGTGAGCAGAGGATTTTGCACGTCTGTCTATGGGAAGAATAAATCTCTTAACATCTGCCTAGCGCTTGATTGCCACTACTATATATTGAATATGTGCTTTTATCAAAAAACTCCGCCTTTGCTATTGCCTGACTGATTTTGAGAGGTAGTTGCTTTGATTCAATTTGACATCAAGAAATGTTGCTAACCTGATATGCTTTGAATTTTAATATTATCGTTAGGTCGAAGATAAACGTAAATCCCTCTTTAAGCAAACCTTTTTTCCTTTACATTCTCAAAGAGGTATATTCAATGCAAAGCTGCGATCGCATTTTTAGCGTTTTAGCTCAGAATTGATCCAAATCTGATCTACAGTGCTGCCACAACTAAAATTTTAATGGTTATCCTTAAACTATAATCAGTCGCTCTTTCATCATCAGCCTATTAACACCAGGCTTGAATTAAGGGCTTTTGGCAACTACCTGCCTTGAATGATGATTGCTGAGGCTGGTGAGCAATTTTAAAATTTTGGTTAGTGGTAATGGAAGTTATTTTTAAGGTCATTCGACAACAACCAAATTCCTCCCCTGTTGTGCAAACCTACATTGTAGAGGCAGAACCAGGTAATACAATTCTGGATTGCCTCAATCATATTAAGTGGGAGCAAGATGGAACTTTGGCATTTCGCAAAAATTGCCGCAATACTATTTGTGGCAGCTGTGCTATGCGAATCAATGGGCGTTCGGCTTTAGCTTGTAAGGAAAATGTTGGCAGTGAACTTGCCAGATTACAAAAAATACCATCATTGGAAAGTAAAGTAAATGCCATTGGCGAAATCACGATCGCACCTCTCGGCAATATGCCCGTCATTAAAGATTTGGTTGTAGATATGAGCAGTTTCTGGAATAATCTAGAGGCAGTTGCTCCTTATGTAAGTACAGCAGCCCGACAAGTACCAGAAAGAGAGTTTTTGCAAACACCACAAGAGCGATCGCGCCTCGATCAAACTGGCAACTGTATTATGTGCGGTGCTTGTTACTCGGAATGCAACGCTCGTGAAGTTAATCCAGACTTTGTGGGACCCCATGCCCTTGCCAAAGCTTACCGGATGTTAGCAGACTCCCGCGATGGCGACACCGAAAATCGCTTAGAAAGTTACAACGAAGGTACTAAAGGCGTATGGGGTTGCACCCGTTGTTTGTACTGCGATTCAGTTTGTCCAATGGAAGTCGCACCATTAGAACAAATCACCAAAATTAAACAAGAAATTCTTACCCAAAAACAAGCTAGCGACAGTCGCTCAATTCGCCACCGAAAAGTATTGGTGGATTTGGTTAAAGAAGGTGGTTGGATTGATGAACGGCAATTTGGATTACAAGTTGTCGGTAACTACTTTCGGGATTTAAAAGGATTACTCAGTCTTGCACCCCTCGGTTTGCGGATGATCCTCCGAGGTAAGTTTCCCTTATCATTTGAAGCTTCTGAGGGGACGGAACAAGTGCGATCGCTTATTGAATCTGTGCAAGAGGTAGAAAACAAAAGTTAGGAGTTAGGAGTTAGGAGTTAGGAGTTAGGAGTTGGGAGTTAGGAGTTAGGAGTTAGGAGTTAGGAGTTAGGAGTTAAAATTCCTAACCCTAGCGCTGTCAAGGTGAGTTTTTTATTCATTAAGTTGAAACTCGGCGGTTGAGCTTCTGAACTCGGAAGTTGAGGCTCTGAACTCGGAAGTTGAGCCTCTGAACTCGGAAGTTGAGCCTCTGAACTCGGCGGTTGAGCCTCTGAACTCGGAAGTTGAGCCTTTGAACTCGGCGGTTGAGGTTCTGAACTCGGAAGTTGAGGCTCTGAACTCGGCGGTTGAGCCTTTGAACTCGGCGGTTGAGCCTTTGAACTCGGAATTTTCAAAATTCTATGGGACTTACGCAAAACCACACGATGTATGGGCAATTCATGAATTGCCCATACCTAAAAATCAGGGTTTCGGCTATTGTTTGCGTAAGTCCTATCTATTTCAACGCGGTTCTTGAGGTATATTCAAGGGCTGTCCATTCCGGTCATACACTAAAATATCCCACTGACCGTTGTTACTAGTTTCAAAAGCAATCCTACTACCATCAGCGCTAATGGTAGGATTGCGGACTTCCGCTTGCAGATTAGCAGTCAAATTTCGTGATTGGCGTGTTTCCCGGTCGTAGAGAAAAATAGCCGATCGCCCCTGACGACTAGCAGCAAATACAACATAACGACTATCTTGTGAAACACTAGGATGAGTTGCGATCGCATCAAAGGAATTTAAACCTGGCAAATCAACCAAATCACGAGTCACTGTATCAAACATATAAACATCTTGGCTACCGCGTCGGTCAGTAATAAAAACAATGTATCTCCCAGAGATTTGGGGGTTTAATTCCGACGCTAAACTATTGAGACTGCGACCCCCCGGATCAAAGGGATAACTCAAAAGGCGAGGGTAGCCAAAACATCCAGTCAATAAACTTAAACAGAAAAATACAGGTATAAAAAAAATACGTTTCATATCATTAGTCATTAGTCATTAGTCATTAGTCATTAGTCATTAGTCATTAGTCATTAGTCATTAGTCATTAGTCATTAGTCATTAGTCAATAGTGTCACAACTCCTAACTCCTAAGGTACAGACGCGATTAATCAATCACTGGGATTGACCTAGTTGCAAGTTTCCCCTTGGTGTTTGATTTTCTGATAATTAACCGGGGTCTGACAATACCTTTTTGGATGTAAATATCTTGAGTTAACAGGGTACTGCATTTGCGGATTCTACAGGCGCTAAATAGGGATACGGCAAACAAGGTGCGTAGGCGTAGCCCGCCGCAGGCATCGCGGTCATTGTCTAAGCCATCACTGAAGATTAGCTGTATCTCTCGCTAAGTAAGAACCTTGGCGCGTCCATGCCGATTTATTTTCATTGGCAGACTGTAGACCCTGTGATCCACAGACTATAATGTTTTGACACATGATTTGCATAACTGTTTGACCTTTAGGTGAAACTAGAAGTGGTAGTACAAAAAATAAAAATTCTGAGGAGGTTTGAATCAAACCACTGCATCCTACAATAGAACAGCTAGAAACCTTCTACCGCGTATGTGTACGAGCAAGCAATCTATTAAGAACAATTGAATTAACTCGCTATGATACACGCTCTCGAAGAATTGTAGTGTTAATAGGCGAAACAATTCAAGTAGAAATTTTAAGTAATGGCGAGGAATTAATTCAATGAGTAACTATCAGCAATTAAGCGAAGCCGAACTGAGAACTTATGTAAAAACACATCCAGATGATGAGGAGGCTTTTCAACATTATTTAACAATTATGAGGGCAAAACCTAACCGGGTTGTAGTTAGTACAGAAGAACAAGCCCTAATTGAATTTAGGAAAAGAATACAAGCGGAATAAACACCCTAACCCGCCCTAACCCCGTCACACCCGATTCCTCCAATATCCCAATTTTGACCCCGTAGTGCATCATATAGCACGGGGTTTTGCTTTGGTGGGTTTGGTGCGATCGCTGTTTGTTTGAATGCGTCTCTCCAAACTCCTAACTCCTGTAGAGACGCGATTAATCGCGTCTCTACTCCTAACTCCTAACTTTTTCCCCTACGGAGGTGAACCGACAGTTGCACCATTAGGAATATCTAACTCAATATTTGGCCCCCGGTCTAAGACTTCAATATCCCACTGACCACGGCTGGCGGTTTCAAAGACAACATAACGTCCATCTGGGCTAATATTTGGTTTTCTGACCCAGCCACGATAGGTTGGTGTGACGATTTGCGACTGTTGCGTAGCGCGATCGTAAAGCGCCACGACTGGTCTACCTTGGTCGCTAGTAATATAAGCAATATAACGCCCGGTGTAACTCAAGCTAGGACTTTCAGCAATTGTCTCCGCTCGGTTTATCCCCGGTGTGCGAATAAACAATTGCCTCTCCAAATCGTACACTAGTAGCTGCTGATTACCATTTCGATTAGATACAAACGCTAAAAAGCGCCCATTTCCACTCAAAGCAGGTTGCTCCTCAGTGTAGCGACTGTTGAGGGAAGTAGTCCCTACGGAAATATTGTTAGAACCACAAGATACAAGCAAACTTGTCAAACTAAAAAACAGGCTCCAATGAATTGGTCTTTGGAGCCAAAATGTCAGCTTAAATTTTTCCACCTCAACTTTTATCCGTCGCCTCTAAACCTACTTCCACGCCAACTGCTTTAAACATCGTCATCAAAATCGGTCGAATTATCTGGGTCCTGATTTGGTTTTTCAAGCGGGTTGTATGGTACATAATCAGTTGGGATCGCCTCATCATCTTCGCGCGGTCTTCGAGGAGCCGAATCAGTAGGCGGACGACGCTTTCTTGGTTTAGGAGCAACATCATCTTCACGACTTTCGGGACGCTGAGGAGTGTTATTATTGCGGCGAGAAGATTTTCTGACTTCCCCACTCGAACTTTCCCAATCATCAACTTCCCTAGATGAAGAACCCCAATTTTCTTCTTCAGAGCTTTCAGAAGGGCGATTCACCGGACGACGCCCAGAAGGACGCCGACTTGTTCTATCAGATGGAGCCTGTCTTTCACTACTACTGGTGTTGTTGCGGCGTTCTGAACGACGGGGCGGTTGCTCTTGGTAGTAGTCATCACGAGTTGAAACCTCATCCCTGCTACCCCGAATCCGGGGACGTACAGGGCGCTCTTCTTCTTCATAAGGCAATGGATCTAAGTCTGCATCCATTTCAGCCTGATACTTTCTGCGATTATTGTACGAATAGTTTTTGCTTACCTCTCGGTCTTCATCTTCGTCCACAATTGGAGTGTTGCGCTTTGCTTGCTGGGTAGCTATACTTCGCAGACGAATACTTTCAACTGCAAAAAACACAGTTGTACCCACTAAAAGCAGTTGACCGAATTGTAGAATCGGGTCTAGCCGCCATCCTTGAAAGACGAGAATGAAGCCACAGAGCAAACCGACTGCCGCAAAAAAGATATCTTGATCCCGTGACAATTCTGGGCGCACAGTGCGGAGAAAATACAGTGCTGCCCCAGCCACAGCCAGGAAAATTCCTAAAATACTGGCTGAGTTTGCCCCAAAATTTACCTGAGCTAGAAAACTGGCTGAGTTCAGCCCAAAATTTATCATTGCTGTTTTCCCAATATCAAATCTATGTTAGCGAGTCACAATTAAAATCACTACTCTAATTAGATGCAATAGATTAAAGCTTCAAAGCCTCTGGTAAAGAAGCTTTGAAGCTATTCACCGAAAAGTAAAAAACCTATTTCTTTCAGCTACTACTGCCAGTAATGGCAAAAACTGCTGCTTTTGGTGCAATCAATTATTAAGTAGATAGTTGACAGAGAATCGGTTATGAGAGTCAAATTGACTCTCCTGAGCATTATAAACGCTGGATTTTATCTTTTTGGCTAATGAAAACTAGACCAACTATAACGGGGATCACGACAATTGCAGTACCCCAAACCAGACTCCAAAGAAAATTTGCTAAAGAAGGCGTCATACTTCTAAACCTTTTTTTACACACTTCATCCTAATTTTAATGGTGTATTACTTTCTTGAAAAGCCTTTGGGCGTGAACTGCCAAATTTGGTAAGCGCTCTCACCGAAGTAGTGCTGAGGAGCCAGTGCGTTGCGGAGGTTCCCTCCGTTGTAGCAACTGGTGTTGCTGAGTTCCTGTTTATAAGGAAAATGCTGAAAACCCCTGAGAAACAGCAACGTAGTTGCGTATTTCGTACTTCAGGCAGGGGATGAAAGCTAGCAGCACCCTTTAGGGTGTTCTGACTTAATCTTTTTGGTGTGCTATATATTCTATTACATTTTTTGTAGAAATATTCCCAGCAGTTGAAACAAAATAACTAGGTGTCCATAAGGTCGGAAGTTTAAGCAACTCTGGAAACTCTTTTCTTAAGTGATGGCTTGCCCTTCCTTTAATCCTATTCATGATTTGGGATGGGTTATCTGTTGGCTTTACGTTCAGAAATAAATGCACATGATCAGGCATAATTTCCATTGCAACAATTTTCCATCTATTCTCATTGCAAACCTCACAGATAATCACTTGTAATCGTTCCGCTATTGCGTTTACTAGCACTTTCTTTCTACGCTTAGGAATAAAAACGAAGTGATAGTTAATGAGTGATATTGCGTTGCCTTCATGCCTGTATTCGTCTGGAGAAAAACTTCCCATACTTGTAAATAAGTCTTGCTAAATAGTATATAGCTATAGTATAATCAACACAGCGCAAACCTCTCCCAAGGGGAGACGCAAGCGCGATTTTCATGCGAAAGTGACCACGGGGATTCTCCCCGGTGGCGCATTTCGCGCGAAAGTGTCCACCGGGGATACTCCCCGTGGCGCATTTCGCGCCCAAAGGGCTGTACGCGCGTCCCGGTTTCCGAAGAGAAGTGCCTTGCGCGGGTTCCCCGCGTTGTGGCAACTTCGGGGCGTGAGAGTTTGTAAGAAACACATAAAAGGAGTCGGTTGATTTTTGCTCACAAACTATGTATTTAAGTTGCGCCCTAATCTCCATCAAGCAGATAATATGTCTGAGTGGTTGAATATGCTGCGTTCTAGTTACAACTGGAGCTTGGCTGACAGAATTGCTCAATATAATCATCAGTTCATTCAAGGTGATTACTGTGACATTAGGACTAGGGCAGAAGCTTGTCCAATCACTTGTTTTGTTACCAAGAATGGTGCAAGCGGAGAACCTTGGAAAGATTCCAAAACTGACAAGAAAGGAATCCTTAGAAACCCGCGACGTACTGCTGGGGATATCCAAATAACCGTATTGCCAGAGTTGAAGAAAGCTAGACCGTGGTTTGGTAGAATTGACTCTACAGTGCTACAGCAAAACGTTAAACGTCTTGACACTGCTTACAAAAACTTTTTTGAGGGTAGAGGGTTTCCTAAATTTAAAAACCGTAGTAACTTCACCTCTTTTACTTACCAGATGGGAATAAAGGTGCAAGGGAGCAAAATCTATCTACCTAAGTTGGGATGGATGCGCTTTCATAATTCACGCACCATACCTAATGGATTCACAATCAAAGCTTGCACAGTGAGAAAGCGTCAGGATGGCTGGTACGTTTCTATCAGAATTGAGGATAAGAGTCTACCTGACTACATCTCTAAACCATTGGCTGATGTTAAGTCTATTCTTGGTTGCGATTTGGGGATAACCAAGCTTGTTCACTTGTCGGATAGGTATCAAATTGAGAACCCACGCTTTTCAACTAATAAAAAAGCAAAACGCACTTTGAAGATAAGACAAAGGCGAGTTAGTCGAAAAATAAAAGGGAGTAATAATCGTAAAAAATCAGCTAAAAGACTAGGGAGGTTGCACAAAAAAATAGCTGACAGGCGCTTCTCCTATCAATGGCAAACAGCTAATAAGATTGTATCGCGTAAGGTGGATGCAATTGCAGTAGAAAATTTAAACATCTCAGGGATGTTGCGACGGTGCAAGGTAAAAGTAGATGAGCCAGCGCTGTTCGCGCAGCGTCTCCCTTTCCTGCGGAACGCTGCGCGAACGGAGAAGACGGGTTTCCCGTCGCAGGCGACTGGCGGTGAGAAAACAGGTAGATTTTTAAAGAACGGACAATCGAGAAAGAAAGGCTTAAATCGTTCTATCTCTGATGCCGGTTGGAGTGATTTGATTTTAAAGATTGAGTATCTGGCTGTAAAGCAAGGAAAAGTCGTAATTAAAGTCAATCCAAAACACTCAAGTCAAGAATGCAGAAGTTGTGGACACATAGATAAATCTAACCGCGATGGTGAAAAATTCATCTGTACACAATGCGGATATCATGAACACGCTGATATCGGTGCTGCAAAGACTATCAGAGATAGAGGTCTGGAAATGGTACGTGGGGACTCCGCGAAACTTGCTGGGATTTCCAGCTAAACGCCCAAAACAATATCAACACGCACTTCTGTGCAAACGTGTTGAGTTTGGGAACCTGTGCAAACAGGATATTAAGATTGTGAAGTCTTAAGAATCTCCTCGCCTTTAGGCAGGAGAGTGTCAAAATGAGAGTGCTTTACAAAGCTTCAAATTTTCTGGCGATCGCCTAAGTTTTTCTTTCTTTACAGATAGATAGTAGCTTAAACTGATGACTGGTGTTAACCTGACTGCTTGGATTCTTGGTCCCGTATTAGGGCTGATGACATTTTTATTTATATTCCGCATCATTCTCACTTGGTATCCCCAAGTGGATTTGAATCGTTTGCCCTTTAATTTAATAGCTTGGCCTACCGAACCATTTTTAGTGCCGTTGCGAAAGCTGGTGTCACCAATAGGCGGAGTGGACATAACACCGATTATTTGGGTTGGTATCTTCAGTCTGCTACGAGAAATTCTGCTAGGCCAGCAAGGATTGCTGACTATGCTATCTCGTGTTAATTAGAGATTAGGCATTGGGTATGGGGCATAGGAAAAACTCCTCCCACTCCCCACTCCCCACTCCCTACTCCCCACTCCCCACTCCCCACTCCCCACTCCCTTAACCGTTCATCTCCTGCACAAAATTTGTGTAGACATTACCCTGTAAAAACTGTGGATTTTCCATAATTTTTTGATGAAACCCGATAGTGGTGGGTAATCCAGTGATGGCACATTCCCGCAGTGCGCGTTTCATGCGGTTAATAGCAGTAGGTCGGTCTGGGGCCCAAACAATTAACTTGCCGATCAAGGAATCGTAGTAGGGCGGGATTTGGTAATCTGTGTAAACGTGGGAATCAATGCGAACACCAGGGCCTCCTGGGGGAAGATAGCCGCTGATCCGTCCAGGAGAAGGGCGAAAATCATGATCAGGGTCTTCAGCATTGATCCGGCACTCAATCGAATGACCCCGCAAGACTACTTGCTCTTGGGTAAGCTTAAGTCTTTCCCCTTGGGCAATCCGAATTTGTTCGGCAACTAAATCTATGCCAGTAATCATCTCTGTTACAGGATGTTCTACTTGAATCCGGGTATTCATTTCCATAAAATAGAATTTACCGGATCTATCCAAGAGAAACTCAATAGTACCCGCCCCAGTATAGTTAATGAATTGGGCAGCTTTTACAGCAGCTTCTCCCATTTTCTCACGTAGGTCTTGGTCGAGAGCCGGACTGGGAGCTTCTTCCAGCAGCTTTTGATTCCGGCGCTGAATAGAACAATCTCGTTCGCCCAAGTGGATGACATTGCCGTAGTTATCCGCCAAAATTTGAAATTCAATATGGCGGGGACGTTCAATAAATTTTTCTATATAAACGCCAGAATTACCAAATGCTGCTCCTGCTTCGCCTTGGGCTGCTAGGAAAAGTTTGACAAATTCATCTTCAGAACGAACTAGGCGCATACCCCGTCCACCGCCCCCGGCTGTGGCTTTGATCATTACTGGATAGCCGATATCCTTAGCGAATCCTAATCCTTCTGCCTCAGATTCTACCAACCCCTCACTACCTGGTACTGTTGGTACTCCAGCTTTTTGCATCGTTTCTTTGGCAGTAGCTTTATCTCCCATCCGCCTGATAGCTTCTGGAGTTGGGCCGATAAAAGCAATATGATGGTCAGCACAGATTTCCGCAAACCGGGCATTTTCTGCCAAAAAGCCATAACCTGGATGAATGGCAGTCGCATTGCGCGTCAATGCAGCAGCAATAATATTGGGAATATTTAAATAACTTTTACTGCTAGCAGGTTCGCCAATACAAACTGCTTCGTCAGCAAGCTGGACGTGAAGGGCATTACGGTCAACGGTAGAGTGAACTGCAACTGTCGCAATCCCCATTTCTTCACAAGCGCGGAGAATGCGAAGGGCAATTTCTCCCCGATTGGCAATTAATATTTTGTCAAACTTCATTTTTTAGTTTCGATATCATTACCACTAGTTGGTATTTTCTCTTATCCAACTTGAAACAACACTTTTGCATTATTTCAAATTATAATAGGGGATTTGCCACCCCGATCCTAAGCAAACTTAAGATTACATCCTTGCTGCCTCTATGAGTCCTCCTAAACTAACAACATTGCTGCTGTAAGTCTTGGTTAGCTTTCCAAGCTGGACTTTGGCGTAGCCCGTCGGAGACATCGCACCCTACCGAACACAACATTAGCTCTACTCTTTTTAATATCACTTGTCCAGATGCTAGATTTCTGTCAGTCTGATACCGCCTTGAAGAAATTTATATTTTTCAAAAATATAACTTAGATATCACCTTACTATAATTATTTTCTTATGGTATAGTTTATATTTAGACAAACCGTGCGGATGTGGCGGAATTGGTATACGCGCACGCTTGAGGTGCGTGTGGCTTTGCCTTGCGAGTTCGAGTCTCGCCATCCGCATAAATTTGTTTATTACTTAAGAGTAAAGGGTCAATAGTCAACGGTCAAAAGACCTTAGACTCTTGACCCTTAAATCTGGGTATAGCTCTGGGCTTTTATGCTTTTATAGAGATAGATGAAGTTTTGTAAAAAGCATTGACTATTACTTTCACGCCGACAAACAACTTAACGCTGCCAACAGCTTGGCATCGTCTCACTCCGATTTGGCAAGGAGGGGAGGAAATAATTCAACAAAGTTTGCCTCACACTCAGCTGGCACCAGCCTGGCAGCTAATGCTTTTGGGTGACGGCTCTCCAACACGCCACTTAGAATTGCTCACAGGTGAAGCTGTAGAAGTAGATGTGATTGATATGTCATTGATTGGCATGGATTTGGATGATGCCCCTGACGTAATCCAAGCTGTCCCAGGTCCACGACTACGGCGACAAGTGTGGCTGCGTACCGCTTCTGGTCAGCGATTAGCATATGCTGCTTCTTGGTGGGAAGCCAGTCATGTAGATGAGTATTTGCAAAATCGCTCATTACCAATTTGGGCGAGTTTAGCTCGTCTCCGCACAGAGTTATATCGAGATGTTCGAGGAATTTACTATGGTGACTCATCAGCGCTAGAGTCTGGTTTTGATGTAACTGGGCTTTTTTGGGGTCGCCACTACCTGTTTTGGCATCACGGAAAACCACTAACCTTGATTTATGAAGTTTTCTCGCCTTATTTAATAAAATATTTGGGGGCTATGCAATTAAATTCTAAAAATCAGTAAAAAGCCATGATGTGGTGCGATGTCTCCGACGGGCTACGCCTACGCATATCGCAAAAGACCTATAACTAATTTACCCACAGAAGCGATTTCTACGGCAATCGGAAGCGAGAACGCCCAAAAGTAGAAACGAGGAATCCCAGATGAAAATCTTCCAACAAGCAAGAATTTCCTACTGATGTTAGCAAGAAAGACACGAGGAAAGGTTGAATGAATACTGTTGTGCTAAATCTAGAACCAATTGCTCATTTAACCGATGAGCAATTTTATCAATTGTGTATTGCCAACCGTGATTTAAGCTTGGAAATGAATGCAGCCGGAGAATTAATAATTATGCCACCAATAGGAGGAGAAAGCGGAAATCAAGAAGCAGATTTAATTACAGACTTGAATAATTGGAATCGTCAAGCTAAATCAGGGAAAGTTTTTAGTTCTTCAACTATCTTTATACTTCCAAACGGTGCAAAACGTTCGCCTGATGCTGCTTGGGTAAAATTGGAGAGGTGGGAAGCTTTAATACCAGAACAACGAAAAAAATTTCCGCCACTTGTACCTGATTTTGTGATTGAACTGCGTTCAGAGACAGATCGGCTTGCACCGATTCAAGAAAAAATGCAGGAATACATCAAAAATGGTCTGCGCTTGGGTTGGCTGATTAATCCTCAAGATCATCAGGTGGAAATTTACCGACTTTTGAAACCTGTAGAAGTTGTGCAAATGCCAGCGATTCTTTCTGGAGAAGATATATTACCTGGATTTGAGTTGCAAGTATAAAAATGGTAACTGAGCCAAAAACATAGCTTTTAAAAGACTAGGGAGTGTCATCAATTAAGCTTATTTCTCTATTTGCTTTATCCTAAGCATCACTGACTCCAGTTTACCTAATTGATGACACGCCTTAGGGCATAAATTTTGATTTTTCGCCAAATCAGGGTGCGCGATCGCAAGCGCTTCTGATCCCTGATCCATCCAAACCATGATTTTTCTAGCGTAATCCGGTTCTGCTTGTTTGTGTAAAAAAGTTCTTTGCGATCGCCTATGTTCAAAATCAGTCAAGTGGCTTGTGGCTAAGTTGGTAGACCTCCAGCTTGAAAAATCTGTTCGGCGGTTAAAATAAAATACATTTGAGTAAATACCCTAACGACATTTAGCGATCGCATAGGTAAAAATTAATTGATGTTAGAAACCTGTTACTACTCCAGAAGCCTTAAGTGCATCTGGAGTTTCTTTTTTGAAAAAGCGATCAAAATTTCTTAAATCATCCAGATATACTGAAATACGGCTGAATTAGGGATGCATACTGAATTATCTATATCTAACATGGAGCGTCACTTGTTGATGTACTCCTTTGCCAAACAACTTTCACAAAACAGCCTCAGACGATCTGGGGCTGTTTTGCGTTACTTCAAACAGAAAAGGTGTGTATACGAGAAGTACAGCAGTTAATCCGTAGATATACTTAACTGTATTCGAGTGTATACCCTGATGACGTAAGATGCTCTCAGAGAGAAAGATTGATATAAGTAAATGCGTATCTTTCCTGACTCCAGATTTGCCACAAACATTTCTGGAGTTTTTTTATTACTAGAATTTAAAATAACCCATCTAATCTAGCCTCCAGTGAATATTTTACTTTTCTATAGATTGATAGAATGAAAAAACAGAATAAGTAAAGCAAAGTATGACTGAAACAAAGTCAGTGCGATCGCGTGGTTGAGGTAGGCTGACAGGAGACTTGATTATTAGATATCCTGCTCTTAAACGGGGTAATATCTGCCTTGTTAATTTTGATCCGACAGTAGTAGCAGAAATATTAATAATATATTCGGCGCAAATTAATTACACCATCTCGATTTAATTGTAGTGTTTCTACTGTAGTACGCCCTGTTGGAGTCAGCCCAATAACCATATTAAAGTCATCATTCCAAGCAAAATGCTCACTCCATTGTTGTTGATGTGGATGGTATAGCGACACAACATTACCACTTACAATATCCCTTCCTACAGTCTTATTGTACTTATGATTATTACAGCCTTGACAAGACAGAGCCAAGTTATCCAGAGTCGTCTTTCCGCTTTGACTTTTGGGTATGATATGTTCCACTGAAAACGGTTGAATTGCAAAACGTACTTGGCTTCGACAATACTCACAGCATCCTTTAGCACGTTCAGCAACAGCCTTTTTCTGTTGCATCGTGACTCGATTTTCAGACATACATTTGTGTCTGAATTCCTAAATTTTCCGTCAAAGCAATGAGTGAAATTCCGCGTAAATGCGCCAACTCTACTAAATATTCAATGCGTTGCACTTGCAGTTTTTCTATCTGTTCAGTTAAGTTTAATAACTCTCTATAGTCATTTTTGGTAAGATTTTCAGCCTCTCTTTTAGCAATTAGTTCGTTATAATACTTCTGAGTAGTTGAAGGAATACTTTGATTAATTTTGAGTAAAAGTTCAGCCTCGGTTTGTGTCAAACTAGAAGCTTTTCGTTGCGCTTGTAGGAGGAGAATTTGAGAGACAAATCGCTCTAAATCCGGTTGATTTAACTGCTCGACTGCCTTTAGTAGTTCTTCGGAAGATAGTTGTACTTCAACTTTCACTGTTGACATTTTTTAGATTTAACCAGCTAACTTATTAATATTCTATCAACTTACTCATAACAGTGAGTATTTACAGGTAAAGCAAAATAGTCAAGCGATCGCACTCCCAAATTGACAAAAATTAAAGTGCGATCACACTTCATATAAATGCTTATCTCGTTGGATATGTCACAAAAATATCCTTTTTCATCTCTACTTCTGCTGGGGCATCTGGATTATAAGTCGGTGATAATAAAAAACTGGCAAAAGACGGTAAAGGAACTCCAGTTTTAGAACTACATGAGGGATATAATAATTGGGCATTAGTAACTTTAGGTGTTAATGCTGCCACCCCGATAGTTACGGTAATACTTAGCATTAAAGCAGTTATTTTTTTCATATCCTGGGAATGTCCTCTGAACTTAGTAATTGTCAAAGTTTACACCTCAAGAGCAATATACTGAATCCTTCATCCAAAGAATTAACTAAAAAAGGTACTGAGTACCAAACAAAGGAATAAGGTAAAGATTACAGGCGACAGATTATCAAATGACAAAATGGCTAATAGTAGAATAAGGTACAGAAAAGCTGCACAGAAGGGAGGAAGGGAAATTGGATGAGATGAGAGAGGCGCTAGAGTTAGCGACCGAAGAAGAATTGCAAGACTTAACGGCTATTCTATTTAGTCGTAAGTTCAATCCCCTAGACTATGTACACACACCCGAACCCATCGAAGTGCAAAGCCAAGACCGCAAAGCTTGGCTAGACTCATTAGAGGGGCGCTTTCGCTTTTTGGCGGCAGATGGGATGACGGTATTGCGAGGACGTACAGAGCAGGTAACTTACCGACAAGCCTTAGTTCAAGTATGTAAGTATCTAAAAATTTCCTATTCTAATCAGTTACCAACCATTGATTTAGAAGCAGAAGTATTTTTGCATCTGCTAGGACAGGTGTGGAAAAAATTACCTGAACAGGAAAAGCAAAAATTGACTGTACGGGTGCAGCAGCAACTTGTCAAATCAGAACTAAAACAACCGCTACCACTTTTATTACAACGTGACCCTTTGAGCTTACTTTTCAAAGGCGGTAGTGCATTGGCTGTTACTTCCATGCTCCAGCCACTCGTGCTTAAGCAAATTGCCCGTCAATTTGCCATCCATTTTGCTACCTATGAAGTAGCCAAACAAGCGGCGATTAAAGGCTCACAAGCAGCTACAATGCAATTTCAAAGCTATGTAGCAATGCAAATGGCCGGACGGGGTATGACTTTGAGCGCAGCTCGTTATGGAGCAGCCCGTAGTATGTTTGCCATTATCGGGCCGATGATGTGGACTTGGTTTTTTGCGGATTTAGGGTGGAGAGCGATCGCTACTAACTATAGTCGGATCATCCCTACCATCTTCGCCTTAGCTCAAATTCGCCTCACTCATGAGGAACGTTGGGAGCCAGCTTGAACAAGGCTTTTTACTATTTCAAGTCTCGTTGGCAATCCTCTTGGAACTACTCTCTATTGGCACTGTTAATCTTCCCATTGAGTCCTTTAGTGGGGGCTGTGACTATAGGTTTTGTATCATTAATAACTTGGGTGAGACAATACCGCAAAATTAGCCGCCGCCCCCTCAACTGGGGATTTGCCCTTTTGAGTGTGTTGCTGATCATGACTGCTGGGTTTGCCCAGAATAAAACAGAAGCTTTCCTCGGCTTATTTAATTTATTACCGTTCTTTTTAGTTTTCGCTGCCCATAGCACTCTGATTCAAACATTTGCTCAATTGCGGCAAATGGCTTGGGTTTTAGTCATAGGTTCCATGCCGGTGGTGATTATCGGCTTGGGGCAGTTATTTTTGGGCTGGAGTTTGAAGTTTCAGTTTTTGTGGATTGTTTTAGATTGGACGATCGCACCAGGAGGAAATCCACCAGGGCGCATAGCCTCACTTTTCTTGCACGCTAACACCTTCGCAGCTTATCTGGTGATAGTTTTCATTCTTGGTCTAGGGTTGTGGCTCGAAAACTATCATCAACTAAGAGTTAAAAGTCAAAAGTCATTTCTCCCTCTGCTTTTCCTAACTGTGGCGGTGATGACAAATTTCATCGCCTTGATTTTCACCAACTCGCGCAATGGGTGGGCGATCGCTATTTTTGCCTGTTTAGCTTATGCACTCTACCAGGGTTGGCGCATTCTTGTGGGCGGTGTCGCTAGTATCTCCGCTAGCGTGCTTTTGGCAGCTTTTGCTCCTTTGCCAGTTGCTCAATTTTTTCGTCAGTACATTCCTGCTTTCTTTTGGGCAAGATTAAATGACGATATGTATCCAAATAGACCAGTTGCTTTAATGCGAAAAACTCAGTGGGAGTTTGCCTGGTCTTTAACTCAGCAGCATCCCTGGACTGGCTGGGGCTTACGCAGTTTTAGTGGACTCTATAAAGCACAGATGCAGATTCCCTTAGGTCATCCCCACAACTTATTTTTGATGTTATCTGCTGAAACTGGTTTTCCAAGTACTTTTTTATTTTGTGCCTTACTCAGTTGGATTTTGATTACAAGCATCCAATTACTGCGAAAGTCAAAATATCTAAATACAGAAGACAGATTAATATTTTTTAGTTATCTTCTAGCCTTTGTTGGGTGGATTCTATTCAATACAGTAGATGTAACCCTATTCGATTTTCGTTTGAATACGCTCTCATGGTTAATTTTGGCTGCCATTTGTGGAGTAGTACATCGCTATAAACCAATACGTTTGGGTTAAGACTCAATCCTCCTTAAAAAAGGAGGGAATTAAGCCTTCTACTAGTTTTTTCAGTGTATGCACCGAGGATATTTAGAGTTTTTAAAGTCAATAATATGACTATAGAACGTGGCTAATACCTAATTAGTCACTGTTGCTGATTGTTGGGAAGGTGTAGGGACAACCCTTTGGGGTTTTCCTGCATGACGGGCATCTCTTGTAGATGCCCTTTTGTATATTTATTATTTTTCTTCAGTTAAACACAATTTTAAAAAATATTGAATTTGACGGAGTATCTGAAAAATTTTTATCCTTCATAAAGGAACATAAGAGATGATTACCGAAATTAAACTAGGTCTTTGTAACCCGCCAGAACCTATCTATCTGTATGTGAAAAACGGAGAATTAAGTGGGGAATCTTACCTGTGGTATCACTACAATATCAATAATGATAAAACTATTCCTGTACAACAAACAGGGTTAACTGGGTATATATCTGAACTGAAATTAAAAACAACAGAATTTAGGGGAAATGTCAACAACAAATTAGATATCGTTGTTAGAGCCGATGAAATTTATATTGTTAGGACTGGAATAGAAACGAACTTTGCTAAAACTTTCCTTTTAGCTGTATCACTAGTTCAAGACTTTTCCAAGCCCCTAATTATCGCTGCAACTGCTGGAAAGGAGAATGTGGTTTTTTGTAACCTCTACGACGCAGAAACTAAAACCAGGATTCGCTTTGAGTGGAACAGAGATGCTGATTGGCTGGCAATTATTGATAGTGTTCAAACTAAGCTACAAGCATCTAAAAATTCCCATATTGGCTCACCAGAGACAATACTATTCTGAATAGCTGAGGAATTTGGAAAAGTAATACTGTTTTATAAGTTATCAACCGAACATAATATTACTTTTTATTCCAGAGACTTAAAAATGCTTGAGAGACAGCTGGAGTGATCTGACTTTGTAAGTGATTTAGTGCATCACGATGATTTGCATTGTTGTCATCATAATAAGTAAACACATTCGTAAGTTTGACAATCTCAGGGTTTTGATCATTTGTTCCCCTCCATTTGTTAGTAACTTTGTTTAAAACGTCCTTGGGTAAATTTTGCTGTAAGTTATTTAGTGCTGCAATGTAAGAAGAATTTTGAGGATTCTTTTTGAATTGGAAGTATAAATCTATTAGCTTGAGTTGTGACTGTGCTTGGGGTTTCTTTGGTGGTAAACTGGCTTGCTGTAAAATTTGACGTTGGTCCATAGTGGCAATGCCATTTTCAGTTAAACCCTGAAATTTCTGAAATTTCTTGACTGCTGTATAAGTAGCTGGCCCATAAAAAGGCTTGTCTGAAGGTAGTTCGGTATTGGTTGCAAAACCGTGAAATTTCAATCTATTCTGAAGCCCTTTGACTGTATCTTCCATTAAACTTCGAGTTTCAGAATCAGGATTACCATTTACTGTCAGTTTGGGTGAGTACTGTTTCTGAAACCTTTTAATGGCTTCTTCGGTAGGTTGATCTGTCAAGGCGTTGTCATTCCTTTTCCAGGGAGCAAATTTAGTCAAATCCGGCTTAGGGTCAATCTCAGGAGCTAAATATCCCAGCCCGATTAATATATGATGGATCTGTTGAGGGGTATAAGGAGTCATGTTTTTCGGTATCTTTGCTATTAAACTTCCAGTTAATGTATCTTGTTTTATAACAATCAAGTAAGCGGGCATAAACCAGTCAAACATATTTTTTTACAAAATGGTTTAAAATTCAAGCAGGAGACATCTCCGAAAACGTTCAAAGCCTTTATGTGTCAAAAAACTTCTCTAATGTTCTTTTATCACAGAATGATACTATTTTGGAGATGTCTAGGGTACAGAATTTGTGATTATAATCCCGATTTGATAAGTCGGAGTAGCAGTTTTTGAGAAATCTAAATTTATTTTTTAATCTTCGTTATTTTCTGCAAAACTGACTTGGTGGTAGAAATTAAATCTCAGAGCGATAAAATTAAACTTATAGTAACCAAGATTCTGAAATTTATCGAACTAGGAGCGCTCATCGGCATTCTGATTGATCCTGATGAAGAGACAGTTACAATTTATCGCTCTACAGGCGAACCGACAGTTTTAGAGAATGGCGATCTTTTAACCATACTAGAACTTTTTCCCGGTTGGGAATTACCCATTACTGAATTGTGGCCTCCTATTTTTACTGAGGAAGAAACACAAATTTAGTGAAGAACTTTAGTAGGCACTCGCTAAATAATCCCAAGTTAATTTTGTGGGATGAATCCGAGGCTAGTTAATAATATTTGCTTTGCGATCGCATCGTCAATTGGAACCGCCAAGAGGGGACGACGTTTCTGATTATTAGCTTTGTGAATACTACGGTTCACATCGATAAGGTGTGGATTTCCACACTCCCCCATTGTAAAAATTGCCACCTGATGCATTCTTAAACAAAAAAATGTCCAGCCGTTGTCATTTAACGAGCGCGATCTCACTCAGGGAAGTTTATAATCGCTCTGTTCAATTAAAATCTTTAAAAT
>Ga0209591_10000537_pt1 | contig 48940 bp, 40 predicted proteins | sample MAT01_FD_187207 | JGI IMG/M metagenome (GOLD analysis project Ga0209591, IMG submission 187207) | Freshwater microbial communities from Lake Fryxell liftoff mats and glacier meltwater in Antarctica - MAT-01 (SPAdes) (version 2) | ecosystem: Environmental > Aquatic > Freshwater > Ice > Liftoff...
TGGGATGGTTTATGGAATGCATTGTGAATATTGTATTGGAACTAGTAAGATGCCGTTCCTACGGAACTGGGATGGTTTGAGGAATGCATTGTGAATTTTGTATTGGAACTAGTAAGATGCCGTTCCTACGGAACTGCGATGGTTTGAGGAATGAACTATGATTATTGCATTATTCACTAATAAGCCGAACCAGCGAACTACCTAACTCCGAATTATCCTGATACCCCTTCTGCCTAAGCTCCCTTCGTATATTCATTCGCACTTTTATTTAGAAATGTCAAAATTTTCTTGGCCATTTCGTTGTAATATCTTTTTGTGCGATAGGACACTACCCATTCCAATCCGCGTATAGCGTTGGTGAGGAAGAGCTCATCGGCAGTGAGAAGGTTCTGCGGGTTCAGTGTGCATTCGTATACTTTTATCTTATTATCGATAGCCAAATTGATAATGTTCATTCGCATTGTTCCAGCTACACAACCGTCGTCCAAACCGGGCGTATACAATACTCCATTTGATACTATAAAAATATTGCTCGATGTCGATTCTATAACAGCTCCTTTGTTGTTTTGAACCAGAGCTTCATCGTAGCCTTTTTCTTTAGCCCATAAGCTGCTCATTACATAAAGCTGGGCATTCAGTGTTTTGTAAATGGAAAGACGGTTGATGTCCTTTCTTAACTCTGTGTATATATCTACTGATTTTCCTGATGGATTGAGCAAAAAATTATTCTCGGGAGTCGCCTCTGCTTCTATTATATAACCCAGATCATTTGAACGAGGTGCATAGAATCCTTGAGATTTTCTGAAGAAAGTAATTCGCACTCTTCCTCCTTCACGAATGTTATTTCGATATATCAATCCATTCACCTGGCTTTGGAGAAGCTCTAGAGTAAAATTTTCGGGAGCAATAATTTTGAAGATACCGAGGCAGTCCTTTACGCGTGCGAAGTGATTTTCGAAAAACACTGCCTTTCCATTGAAGACTCTGATACTCTCAAAGAAGCCATCACCAAAGCGGAAAGCTCTGTTGTCTCTTGTGAGCACAAGTTGATTTTCGCTCACATATTCTCCTCGGGCGAATACATAATTCATTTGCTGCTAATCTAGTGATTGAATGTACTTCAGCAAAGAGTCGTTTGTGGCAATCAGGATGCCTTTCACGCCAACTCTTGCAGCGCATTCAATATCGCGGTCTTTATCTCCGATCATTAGGCTTTTCGAAACATCGATCTTATATCGGTGTATAGCTCTTTCCAGAAGCAACGACTGGGGTTTCCTTGTGAGAGAATTGCCGTATTCAGGGTGATGCGGAGAGTAAAAGATCGCATCGATTTGAGGAATTTGATCTCGCAAATATGAATGTATTCGATGCACTTCCTCATGGGTATATAGACCTTTAGCAATGCCTCCTTGATTTGTTATAACGATGATTTTGTATCCTTTTTCGGAAGCGAGTTGAACGGCATCGGGAACATCAGCGAGAATTACAAATTCTTCCAAGGAGCTTGTATAATCTCCGGGGTCGTGGTTGATCACTCCATCGCGATCTAAAAAGAGGGTCTTCTGCATACTTATTTATTTCTGCGTTGTCGAGTCATTTGAACGAGATAGTCGGCCGAGTATTTTCCACCGCCCCAAACCACAAAAAAAGCATAGACAACGATATACAGCAAAGGAAGTTCTTTGTCGCCAAATGGATCAGACCAATGATGTATAACACCGGCAACGAACATTGTGAATAGCAATGATCCGGCGGATAGTCTTGTAAATAGGCCGGCAATGAGTAAAATGGAGCCAATGAACTCTGTTCCTGCCACACAAATCAAAGAGGCTTTTTCGCCGATATGAAGGGGATCTGCAAATGAATAATCGCCTTCCATTACTTTGTTGTATTTACGCAAGCCATGTGGCAACATGAGCGCACCAGTGAGTATTCTTCCGCACAACAAGACGAGATCGTTGAAAATTACTTTGTTCATAAATGTGGTTTTGTATTGAAAGTTACCGAAAAACACAAAAGATGACTATCAAGCTATTCGCAGTCCGTCGGAAGTGTTTTGTTCAGGTGAGAGCAATATCACAGATTGGTCGGCTCGAACTGCTCCAAGCACTAGGCATTCGCTTATCCAAGGACCAATTTGTTTGGGAGAAAAATTTGTGACAGCCACTACCTGTCTGCCTATTAGTGTGCCGGGCGTATAGTGCTGGGTAATCTGAGCACTGCTTTTTCTCTGACCTATTTCCGGACCAAAGTCGATGATTAGTTTATAGGCTGGTTTTCGCGCTTCCGGAAATTCCATAACTTCGACTATGGTGCCGATGTGCATCTCTACTTTTTCAAAGTCATCCCACGAAATTGGGTTCATTTTTTTTTGCTTTTCTTTTTGGGAACTTCCCTCTTTTTCTTATGGAAGGCTCCTTTAAATTCTGGGTCTTCCAATTTTTTTTGACGATCAATTTCCATCATTTGGAGTTGCCTTTCTTCAAAAGCTGTTTTGGTATCTACAATTTCAGTGGGAAGTTCAAGGCGGTTGATCGGCTTTCTAATGAGCTTTTCAATTTTCGAGATGTGATATTCTTCGGAGATATCACAAAATGTAATGGCCATACCATCCTTTTCGGCTCTGCCGGTACGTCCCACGCGGTGCACATAATCATCGTGTTTATGTGGCACATTGAAATTTATTACATGGCTTACATCGGTGATGTCCATTCCTCGAGAAGTTACATCGGTAGAAACCAGAATACGAATATCTCCCTCTTTGAAATCTGTGACAGCATTGATTCGAGCGTTTTGGCCTTTATTGCTGTGCATTAATCTTTTTTTGCCAGTAACATTTTTCTCCAACACATTGAAAAGTCGCGTTGCATCATCTTTTGTCCGCACAAAAACCATGACCCTGTTCATTTTTTCATCCTGCAAAAGGTGAATCAAGAGATTTGCTTTGACATTGAAGTTGGGCGCTTGATAAACGAATTGCTCTACAGTTTTGGCGGTAGTTGCAGGAGGAGTAATCTCTATGCGCGTGGGCCAGAGCAGAAATTCGTTCGACAGTCGTTCAACTTTATCTGGGAAAGTGGCACTGAACAGAAGGTTTTGTTTCTTTTGGGGAATCACTTCTTGCACCTGACGCAATTGGGGCATGAAACCCATGTCCATCATTCTATCGCATTCATCTAGTACAAGGTGCTTTACTTTTTTTATGCTGATGATGCCCCTTTTATACAGTTCCATAAATCTTCCCGGAGTGGCTATGATGAGGTCTACACCCTCTTGAACCAATTCTATTTGGGCTTTTGGTCCTATGCCCCCATAAAGACCCACACTTTTGAGATCGGTAAATTTTGCCAATTCGGAAAACACTTCATTGATCTGTAGCACAAGTTCTTTACTAGGTGCAAGCACCAAGACACGGGGATCATGCTGATGAAATTTCATCATTTGAAGCAAGGGCAAGAGATATGCAGCCGTTTTACCTGTGCCTGTTTGAGCGATACCTATTACGTCTTGACCAGCCATAATAGGAGGTATAGCACGCATTTGAATTTCCGTGGGTTGGAGATACCCTACTTCCTCCACCGCATTTAGAAATTGTCTTGTCAATTTTAATTGTTCAAATCCGCTCATCGTGCAAAGATGGTGATAACGAAGGCTCAAGAAGGATCAATTTGTATGATAATTACTCCTTTATCCTTGCCGAAAAGGGACTTTAAGCCTCTTTTGGTATTGCCTGTAATAAATTTCCAATTCGGATTCTGGGTTACAGTTGGACTATTCAAAAAGAAACAGGCCGATAATTTACCGGCCTGTTACAATTATTCTAATACAATCTGTTTTCTAGAGTTTTTCCGCCAGAAATCCATAATTCTTGGAATATCCTAGCATTTGTTCTTTGAAACTGGTTGGATAGATCACTCTAACATCAGTTATTTCACCTTTTTCATTTTGGACAGCTTCAATTTGGGGATTTACAAATGCGCTAAAGGGAGCCATGTTGAATTTTGCAGCGCGATCGATTACTTCTTTATGAATTTCAAAATTTACATCTTTTCCATATCCATCGGCTAAAGCAGCCGCGGCAGCGAAATCACCCTCACTAGTTATTCTTTGAACTTCGCGAAGTAGTTCGCCAAAGAGCAATCGCAGCTTATTATAGTCCTGAATGTCATAATACGTTTTTCCATCTCTTTTAACTTCCGCAATTACGTTATCAGCTTTTCCCTTTTCGAGCACCCATCTCGAAATCCAAGCACGATTTCTCATGTGTGCTTCTTCGAGTTTTTTCCCAGGTTCAAGTCTGCGCAATTGAACCAAAAGGCCGTTTCTGATGTAGCTGTCGTATTCAGCCTTTCCAACATCTAAACTTTCCATCAGACCAAGCTCCATCATTTTTGGATCCATCATAAAATAAAGAGCCACGAGATCGGCGCGACCTTCTTCAATAGTGCTTGCGTAGTTTTTTAAAGTAGTTCTGGGTTGTTCTATATTTTCAAGGATTTTTCCTGAGGCATGACCTACCACTTCATGCAAGGCAGTGTGCAATTTGCCGGCTGCATCGCTGTGTTTTTTGGCTAATTCAACCTCTTCTTTATCGTGAGCGAATTCTTCTAAGAAGCCTGGTCCGGATGCTTTTTCATAGGCACCTTCAATATTGCCAAGGCTCACGCTCTTCGAACCAAACTTTGCTCTTATCCAGTTGGAGTTTGGCAAATTCACGCCAACCGGAGTTTGGGGTGAAGCATCGCCGGCTTCGCTTGCAACATTTACAACATTGTATATTACCCCCACTACAGTATCCTTTTTGTGTTCTTTCACTGTTGAGCTATTGTCTTCGAACCATTGCACGTTTTCCATCAGCACTTTCATTCTTTTCGATGCTTCAAAGTCTTTGATTTCTACTATGCTTTCATAGCTACCGCGCAGTCCTATTGGATCGTGATATGTTTCAACAAATCCTTGAATGAAATCTATGTCACCATTTAATGTGCCAGCCCAAAGGATATTGAAGTCATCCCATGTGCGAAGGTCTCCGGTTTTGTAAAATTCAATTAATTTTCTGAGCGATGCGGCCTGCAAGTCATTTTCGGCAACCTTTTCAGCTTTTTCAAGCCAATATACTATTTTCTCAATCGCAGGACTATAAAGACCACCAACACGATAAACTAATTCTGTAATCTTGCCATTCTCCTTTACAAGTTTTGAATTGATACCATAGCTGACTGGAGATCTTTCCCCTTTTGTTTTTTTGGCTTCATAAAACTCATATGCTTCTTTGGTAGTTACTCCTTCATAGAAGTTTGCTGCGGATTCTGCAACGAGATCTAAGAGTGTATCGCTTACTGTTCTCATTGCAAAAAGCTTTGGATCGAAAATGGCATTAAGAATCTCTCTGTTTAATGCGGTGTTTGTGGCAGACATCAATTCGTTTAAATAAGATTCGTCAAAATCCGGTTTCAGTTTGTTGTTGTTGTAATAATGATGAATACCATTATTCGCCCAAATACTCTTTAAGAAAATTTCAAAATTCTTCCAGTTTTGAGTCGATTTGTCGCCTTTGTAAGAAGTATAGATTTGCTCGAATGTTTTTCTGATTTGCAGGTTGTATTTAAAGTTTTGATCATACATAATATCTCTACCTGCAAGACCGGCCTCAGTAAGATAATACACGAGTTCTTTTTGTTTCAGCGATAAATTTTCCCATTGTGGAATGTAGTAGTGAAGAACTCGCAAGTCCGCGAATTGCTCACTCTGATAGAGTTTTCCATCATCACCATACACTACCGAATTTACAGTCGTATCTTTTGGTTCAACTTCAGATTTTGGAGTGGAACCGGGATCACATGAATTCAAAAAGAAAGCAGTGGTGACAGCTAATGAAACTAGAAACAATTTAAATTTCATACAAAATATATTTTTGGTGTAATAGGACCGCGAAGATAAGCAGCCGATTGGGAAAAGGACAAACAGAACAATTGCCGATCAAAAGTTTCCATCTCCCCATTCCCATATTCACCAATCCACCTATTCCCTCATTCCCTCATTCACCAATTCCCCCATTCACTAATTCCCTCATTCACCAATTCACTAATTCACTAATTCACCAATTCCCCCATTCACTTATTCCCCCTCAGTTCATCAAAAACATCCAAATACAAATACATGCAATTATCAGCACTGCAGTGATTTCCAATAAAAGCAGGATGTCCTTTTTATTGTCAATTTTCATGACAACGAAATTGAGATTTTTGAGTTTTGAGAGAATGTGATATTTATTGAGCGTAAAAGATTTTGAGACAACGGTAGAATAAAGTGAATCTTTGTGAACTAATTTGGGTCTATGAAATATTGGTTTCTCGTATCAATCTTTTTATTGACTGGTCGGAGTATGACTGCTCAGAATACTAGCCTTGTGGAGAAATATCTCGACGAATTTAGGACTGCCCAAACAGATAGTGCAAGAGCGAGGAACTTGTGGCAGGCGGCATACAATAGCGCACATTCGAATGCTCAAAAGGGAATTGAGTATGGTTATCAGGCTCTCGATTTCGCTTCAAAAATCGGCGATAAACAACTTATTGGCGACAGTCACAATAGTATAGGATATTGTTTTGACTGTTCTGGAAAGCCTGATAGTGCAATGCATCATTATGACCTCAGTATGAAATATCTCAATGAATCAGGAAATACTTGTGAAACAGCCGGAGTGTATGCCAATATCGGGATTATGCATAAGCGCAGAAATGAGCACACCTTGGCATTGGAGTCTTATTTGAAAGGATATTTAATCCAGAAACAATGTCCGGATATTGGGTATCATGGAAGCACGCTTTATGCTATCGGAACGTGCTACAATTCTATGGAAAATTATGAGAAGGCACTTGAGTATTTCAATTTGGCACTGACAGTAGAAAACACAAACGGAAATATTCCAAAGCAGGGAATTGTGCACAATGGAATGGCCAATTCATACACTGGAATGGGAGATTTTGATACCGCTATATTTCAGTACTCGGAATCCATGAGATGCGCAAAGTCTGCTGGCAATGCCTATGAGCTGGCCTATGTATATGAAGGGATTTCGTTGTTGTTTGAGAAGAAGAATTTATTGGATAGTGCAGTGCATTATAGTTCCATGGCATTGGATGTATTTAAATCAATGAATATCCCATTCGACATTGTCTATGAGAGTAATTTACTTTCTAGCTATTACGTAAAACTTGAAAGGTGGGATGAAGCGGAGAAACTGCTGACAGAAGCATATCCCTTAAGTGTTAGTGAAAATCTACATTATGATCGACTGAATATATTGGCTGGATTGAGTAAGATTTTTGAATATCGAGGAGATTACAAAAACGCATACTATTATCTGGATCGTTCGGCTTTGCTTCGCGACAGTTTAAAATTGGATGCTCAAAAGGCGGAGTTGGCAGTGCTCGCAGGTAAATACGAAACAGAAAATCGAGATAAGCAAATAGTATTTGAAAAGGCAGAAAGTAAAAGACAGTCGCAGCTCAAGTATTTTTTTCTTGCTGGAGCCATTCTCTTCTTACTATTTGCTTTGGTGCTCATCAATCGTTATAGGGCCAAACAGCGGAGTGAACGATTACTTGCGGAGAAGAACGAACAAGTAGAAAGAGCTCGTGATCGTGCAGAAAAGAGTGAAAAGGTGAAACAGCAATTTCTTGCAAATATGTCTCATGAAATCCGAACTCCCATGAATGCTATTATCGGCATGTCGGGTTTGTTGGCAGATAAAGAGCTGGATGAAGTGTCTATGCAATACGCTGAAGCAATACACCATAGTAGCCAGAATTTGCTTGTTGTCCTAAACGATGTATTGGACTTGGCCAAAATGGATGCAGGTAAGATCATTTTGGAGGAAGTAGGATTTGATTTGATCGGTGAGATTAAATCCGTGCATAGAACGTTCCAGCAAAGATCTGAACAAAAGGGAGTAAAGTTGGAGTTGAACGTTGGAGCGGGTATCCCTGAATTTGTTTGTGGTGATCCAGCGAGAATGAGTCAAATACTGAATAACCTAGTTTCTAATGCCATCAAATTTACTGAAAGGGGTGGAGTTAAAATATTGGTTTTAGGAAATCCGACTGAAAATGCTGGGGAACATTCTATCACCATTGCAGTGAATGATTCCGGAGTAGGAATTCCAAAGGATAAATTGAAAGATGTTTTTGAGAGCTTTACTCAGGCCAACGAAAGTGATACGAGAAAATATGGTGGAACTGGTTTGGGACTCACCATAGCCTCCAATTTGGTTTCTTTATTGGGTGGAAAATTGACAGTGGAAAGTGAAGTTGGCAAGGGTTCCCAGTTCTTGTTTTCTTTAGTCATGAAGGAGTCAGATTCCGCAACGAAGTCAATTGAAAAATTGGTACAGTACAATGATGTTTTTCATGTTCTCGTAGCAGAAGACAACGAGTATAATTTTATTGTAACGCGCGACACCGTAAAAAAATATTTCCCAAATGCAACAATTACCTGCGTGCAAAATGGAAAAGAAGTTCAACTTGCGCTCAATGAGGATGATTATGATCTCATTCTAATGGATGTACAAATGCCTCTGATAGATGGATACCAGGCTACTCGAATTCTTCGTAAGAATGGACATGGAATGCCTGTCATTGGTCTTACCGCAAGTGTCATCCAATCAGAATTGGAGAAGTGTATAGAATCCGGAATGAATTCTTATCTCATGAAACCCACCTCCCACGCAGATTTAGTTTCTGCAGTGGCCGGTTCTCTCAATTTGAATGAAAAAGTTTTTTCAGATGAAGTGAAGCGTTCAAATGACCAAAAGGACAATTTGTACCTCCAATGGGTGCCAGATCGTTTGAAAGCTATAAGGCGTGCAATAGACAACGGAGATCTAATTGCTTTGAAAAATGAAGTACACAAATTACGTCCTCAACTCAAAGACTGTGGTTTGGATAACTTAGCCTTGCTCTGCGAAAAAATTGAGATGCAAAAATTGCCTGAATCACTACTCACTATTCACCTCCTGAGTGGCGCGGAAGCACATTTCTCCGAATTACGTAATAAAAAAACAGTATGAAGATCAGATCAGTCATAGTGGATGATGATCCCTATATACGAGAGGGCCTGCGCGATATGATCAAAGAGATGAATCACCAAATTGAGATCATTGCCGATTTTGAACATCCACTTGAGGCGATTGAGTTTATTCGTCAAAGCAAACCGGAACTCATTTTTCTTGACGTTCAGATGCCAATGATGAATGGATTTGAGTTACTAGATCACCTAGAAACGGAAAATTTTGAAGTCATTTTTATTACGTCATTCAATCAATACGCCATACAAGCCATTCGATATAGTGCGCTGGACTATCTACTGAAACCAATACAGGAAGCGGATTTAGGCGATGCGGTTGATCGCTTCATAAAAAAATCCGGTAAGGTTCTCACTCAATTAAAATTGAAGAATCTGAAACACAATCTGGATCAAGTAGATGAAAGTTTGTTTCAACTTGTTATACCTACTAAGCAAGGTGAATTCACTTTTTTGGCCAATGAAATTTTGCGTTGCGAGGCTGATTCTAATTACACTCAAATTTTTTTAACTGAGGGTAGAAAATTTATGGCCTCTAAAACGCTTGGAGATATTGAAGAAATGCTGCTGGGTGAACGATTCGTCAGAATTCATAAATCTCACTTGATCAACATGAAATTTGCAATTGATTTGACTCAAAATGATGAAGTGGTGCTTGAGGATGGCTCAAAGATTTCAATCAGTAGAAGGCGGCTGAGTGAGGTAAAATCGAAAATAAGGCACAACTATTGATGGCGAGCAGAATGTCTTGCTTATTTTTAGTATTTGAGGTTCCCTTTTGAATGAATATAAAGAGAAGTCATTATTATTCAGTGTCTATAAGTAGCTTTGTACAGAAATTAAACAGATCAACTATATGAAAACTATTTGCAGAATTTTATCAATAGCATTGATACTAGGTCTTGTATCATTTAAAGGATTTAGCCAGGACTATAATACGGCCATTGGCCTCAGAGGCGGTTGGCACTACGGACTTACAGTAAAGCATTTTGTAAATTCAACTGATGCATTAGAAGGGCTGCTTGTAACAGGGTGGGGCGGCTTTGAACTTACAGTCCTTTACGAACGCCATGCTACGGCATTTGGTATCGATAAGCTCAATTGGTATTACGGTGCAGGCGGTCACATAGGTGTTTGGGATAGAGGTCCATGGTTCAATGAAGATAAGCGCGAAACACATACAGTTGTTGGTGTTGACGGAATACTCGGCTTGGAATATAACATCGGTGACATCCCATTTAATATCAGTGTAGACTGGAAACCAGAGCTCAATTTTGTGGGCTACAGCGGTTTTTGGGGCGGAGATGGAGCCCTTTCTATCCGATATACCTTCTAATCGATTTAACAGGTTACCCTAAATTGATGTGCAGAATATATGAGAGCTACCTTCGGGTAGCTTTTTTTGTGTCTCCACTCTAGTCTAAATTTTGGGAGAGCAAATTTGGCCTCATTCCACCATATTTGCATTAAACACACATAACAATGATTTTTCGTTTCAAATCTTTATTGACGCTTGCAATATTGCTTTCCGTAGTTTCTTCGATCTACGCACAGCCCCACAATTTCGGGTGCGATCACTTTCGAAACTTGGGTCCAAAAAGAAAGCCCATGACCTTGCATCAGAGAAATGTGCTCAATGAAGGCATTGCCCGAAGCGATACATTTAATGTTGTCCACTACAATATTTCAATAGATGTGACCGACTATTCAGGGGCTTCCATAAAAGCTTCGACTACAGTGAGTTACATTCCTAAAATGGAGAATCTAACTTTCATCCGATTTGATCTCATGCAAATGGTAGTAGATTCTGTAGTAGGAGAGAATATTTCATCGTTTGATTATGCCAATGATTTTCTGGATATTGAATTTGTGAGTGCACCGGACATGGGCGATACGCTCAACGTAATCGTGTATTACCGAGGCGAACCTTATCAAGATCCAACATGGGGTGGGTTTTATTTCGAGTCGCAATACATCTATAATCTCGGTATAGGTCTTACAACCATTCCTCCAAACTTCGGTAGGGTATGGTATCCCTGTTTTGATTCATTTGTAGAAAGAGCTACCTATGAGTATCATGTGAAAAGTGCAGGAACATATAGAGCGTGGTGCCAAGGTGATTTTACGGGCGAACAGCAATTGTTGGGCGATACAGTGATACGTTCGTTCACATTTGATCAGCCTATACCTACACACCTCAGCGCTATTGCTGTGGCCGACTACCAGAATTATGAATACACTCATACTGGAGCATATGGCGAAATACCGGTTACTCTGAGGGCCAAACCTGCGAACATGAGTGCAATGCAAAACGTTTTTGTAAATCTTGGAGCCGCAATTGATGCTTGTGAATATTGGTACGGACCGCATGGTTGGTCGCGCGTGGGATACGTGCTTACAACCGATGGAGCGTTGGAAATCCCTACTAATATTGCATATCCCCAGTTTATGACCAATCAATCTATCACCGAAAACAATGGTCTTCTCTCTCATGAATTAGGCCATCATTGGTGGGGTGATATGGTAACTCCGCACGTTCACAACGACATGTGGATGAAAGAGGGACCGGCAGAGTATAGTAGCCATCTGATGGTCGAATGGATGGATGGAGAGGAGGCATTTGTGGAAGTGGTTAAAGACAATCAACTCTTTGTGCTTGAAAATGCACATATCGATGATGATGGTTTTCATCCTATGTCACCCATGCCTGATGAACAGATATACGGCAGACATACATATTACAAGGGGGCAAGTGTTTTGCACAACTTAAGGGGTTATTTGGGAGACGAATTGTTCAGATTGGGAATGAGTGGTGTTCAAGCTAATCACCCTTATGAAGATATGACTCCAGATCAATTGAGACTAGCCCTCGAAGAAGAAACGGGCTACAATCTTCAACCTTTCTTCGATGCCCAGATTTACCTTCCTGGTTTTGCAACCTTTGTTGTCGATTCTTTCGCTTCGCAATTGTCGGGCAATGAGTGGCAAACAGAAGTGCACATTCAACAAAAGCTCAGAGAATGCCCAGTTTTTTACGAAGATGTTCCACTCGATTTGACTGTTATAGATGCCGAGGGTAATTCAGAGGATTTTGCGATTGTGGCCGATGATGAATTTACCACAGTTACCATTTCATCGACGATTGAACCATACATGATCGTTTTGAATAGATACAATCGACTCAATCAAAATCGAATGGATCATGAAGCGTGGATAACACCTGATATTTCTTTCAATGCTAATATTCCGTATGTGGATTTTAAGTTATACGACGAACAAATTTTAGACAGCACTTTCGTGCGGGTTGAGCATATATGGAGTGGCCCTGATTCAGAAAATCTTGGAGAGGGGATTTTTGAAATATCTACAACCCATTATTGGATTGTGGATGGAATTTGGCCAGAAGGCACCGAGCTCGAAGCAAGGGTTTTCTACAATGGTGTAGATACTTACGACTTGGACTATGATTTATTCAGTTTTTCCGAAGTAGATGCTGTTCTTGTGTACCGAGAAAATAGTTCTGTTCCTTGGGAGGTGTATCCGGATTTTACCATTACAACGGGCAATCTTTTCTCCGGAACTGGAAATATACGAATGGATTTTCTGCGCAAAGGGCAGTATACATTTGCCAATGGCGACCCTTCAGTTTTGGTGAGTGAAATTGAAGGTGATTTGATGGAAATTCAATTGTATCCAGTTCCTGCCAATGATGTTTTAATGGTTTCTACTTTAATAGAGAAACCTACAACAGTTCTGATGGATGTGTATAACGTACAAGGGCAATTGCTCATGCGTGTGAGTGCATCTACCGACGGCACTTTTAACAAGGCGATAAATGTGTCGTGGTTAGAAACGGGCAATTATCTGCTTAAGCTGCGCACAGCAGAAGGCCGACAACTCGGAGTTAAGCAATTTTTGATTCAGCGATAGAGGGAGCCCTATGGTCTAAAGTCGACTCAGAAATGTATTGCGTGATTTAGAAAACGATTGAGTAAAGATGTTGTGCGCTCATCGAAGCTATCACGAGCCTCGTTCATGAGTGTCTCCACTGCAGATAACTTCGGTTTGTCGTAATGAACATTCATTTTGAGGTGATGCAATACTCCCGTAAGTTGCTCTTGCCCGCGAAGATTTCCTGCACGACCATCGCTGACCCCAACAATGAGGGCTTTTTTGTCAGTCCATATTTTTGGTGGAATACCATCGAGAAAAGTTTTCAGCAATCCGGGATAACTTCCATTGTACTCCGGAATGACGAAAATGAACTTATCTACATCCTGAATATATCGATCTAATATTGATTTGACTTTATCAGACCTTTGTCCATTCAAATCAGTGGAAATGAAGTCGGAAGGAAGGTCAGTTAAGCTGAGTACATCATTAGCCTGGCCCATCTGAGAGAGCATCGAAGAAAGAGCTCGTGAAACAGATTCACTGTAGCTATCTGGTCTATTTGTACTGCTGATAAGAGTAATCATGAAATGTTTGATTGATAAGGGTTTGCAAAGATGATGAAGTTTTTATTCACAGAACGTCAACAGTTTTCATGTGCAAAACTTTGGCTCTTGAGAAACTCGTTTCACGGATGTTTCACGATATTTTTGAACCATGAAACAATTCGGCTGCCAAAGTATGGACAGCCGCTTTTTTTGGATCATGTTCGATAGTTGATGAAGTTCACGTATTATGGTCATAGTTGTTTTCTGTTAGAAGTGGTAGGTGTTAAAATCATCTTTGATCCATTTATTTCACCTAATGAAATGGCCAAAGACATTGACGTTAACAGCATCAAGGTTGATTTTGTTCTCGTTTCACATGCTCATTTTGATCATACCGCAGATACAGAGGCAATTGCACGCAACAACAATGCAGTTGTAGTGAGTTCCTATGAAATAGCCATGCATTACGGTGCAAAGGGTCTCAAACATCACCCAATGAACGCTGGTGGGAAATGGGATTTCGGCAAATGGAACCTAAAGTGTGTTCAAGCAGTCCACAGCAGTGTATTCGCAGATGGCAGCGCAGGGGGTAACGCCCTTGGTTTTGCAGTGAGCGGAGGCGGAAAAACATTCTATTACTCCGGAGATACTGCCTTACATCTTGATATGGAGCTAGTAGGTCGTCAGCACAAATTGGATCATGCATTTTTATCCATTGGCGACAATTTCACAATGGGTTACGAAGACGCATTGATCGCTGCTGACATGATCAAATGTGACAATATCGTAGGAATGCATTTCGACACTTTTCCATATATCAGATTAGACCACAATAAAGTAAAACAACATTTCGCTGAAGCAGGTAAGCAACTCAGATTGCCCGCTATTGGAGAAAGCTGGACCATATAAAACATTTATAACCAAGAAAACACATGGCAAAAATCATTTCGATTGTCAACCAGAAAGGAGGGGTAGGAAAAACTACTACTGCCATCAACTTGGCGGCAAGTTTGGGAGTGCTAGAGTTTAAGACACTACTGGTAGATGCAGATCCGCAAGCAAATGCATCTAGTGGTATTGGAATAGATATAGCTCAGGTGAAAACCAGTCTATACGAATGCCTCATCAACGATGTGGATCCACATAGTATCATCCTTAAAACGGAAAACCCTGGATTGGATCTTATTCCATCTCACATCGACCTCGTTGGGGCCGAGATAGAACTCATCAACGTACCCAACAGGGAATATATGATGAGGGGAGCAATCAACAAATTGCGCGATGAGTATGATTTCATTATCATAGACTGCTCTCCTTCGCTAGGACTGGTAACTGTGAATGCTCTGACAGCTTCTGATAGCGTGATCGTTCCAGTGCAATGCGAGTATTTCGCATTGGAAGGGTTGGGTAAATTGTTGAACACCATCAAAATTGTTCAGCAGAAACTGAATACAGAGCTCACCATAGAAGGGATATTGCTCACCATGTACGATACTCGTTTGCGCTTGAGCAATCAGGTGGTTGAAGAAGTACGCATGCACTTCCAAGAAATCGTATTTGATACTATTATTCACAGAAATACAACGCTTGGCGAAGCACCGAGTTTTGGTCAGTCTGTAATAATGCACGATGCCGCCTGCAAAGGATCAGTCAATTATCTGAACCTCGCTCGCGAATTGCTGCAAAAGAATGAAATGACACGCATTAAAAACGAAGACAAATACATAGAGGTAGACAATGGCTAAAAAACAGGCTTTAGGTAGGGGTTTAAGTGCATTATTGGAAAGTGCTCCACAAAGTGTTAAATCTGAGAACAAGGCAGTTCACGTTACTGCTGTTGCTGCAGAAATTGGTCATGTAGCAGGTCCTATTTCAGTATTGAAAATTGGACAAATCGAAGCCAATCCATTTCAACCTCGAACCAACTTTGATGAAGCAGGCTTGCGCGAATTGGCCCAGTCCCTTCGCGAACATGGCCTGATACAGCCAATCACTGTAAGAAAAATTTCTGCCAGTAAGTACCAAATCATCAGTGGAGAGCGAAGATTTAGGGCTGCTCAAATGGCTAGCATCACTGAGGTACCGGTGTATATCCGCACTGCAGATGACCAAGCGATGCTCGAAATGGCTCTGGTAGAAAATATTCAGCGCGAAAACCTGAATGCTATTGAAGTGGCCATTAGCTACAAACGTCTCATGAATGAGTGCAGCCTCACTACGGAGCAATTGGCTGATAGAGTGGGAAAGGATCGCACTACTGTGACCAACTACGTGCGTTTGCTCAAACTGCCTCCTGAAATCCAAATTGGAATAATCGAGAAAAAGATTTCAATGGGTCATGCTAGGGCCTTGATCAATGCAGGTTCCGAAGTACACCAACTCAAGATTTACAAACAAACCATTGAAAAAGATCTCAGTGTGAGAAGGGTTGAAGAGTTGGTGAAAGAAGATGAGCGTCCAAAGCTCTTTGCTACAAAAAAGATTCTCCCTTTTGAATTCCAAAAAATGCAAGCCGATATTCGTCTCAAGTTTGGAAAAAAGGCAGCCCTCAAAAGAAGCGAAGAGGGCAGAGGTAAAATAGAGATTCCTTTTGCCACCGACGATGATCTCCAAAGATTGGTTGACCTCCTTGAATTGTAATTCCGCGGTTCTCCGCTTTCCTATAACAAAACAGGCTGTCCAAAGGGCAGCCTGTTCGTTTTTTATGAGATAGAAATTCTAAGCAGTAGCTTTTGGCCTTAGAATGAGGGCAATGACTACAGCTACAATTCCTCCGTAGACAGCGTTTGTCAAGGTGTCTACGATGTATACCTGGTAAGTGGCCAAATTCATGGAAGACCACATCATCAAATTGATTCCGAGCATGGCCAAGCCCATTACTAGGGTTCCCGTCACAAAAGCAGAGCCGATATTCAATTTAGTTGGGCGCATATTCAAAACAAAACCGAGAAGTGTGCACCAAGCCAATTGGGCGAGATAAATTCCCCAAAGTCTCATCGTCGCTTCGTCGCGGTAAAGGCCCTTGTACTTTATCCTATTGGTGTCATAATAGGGTTCCATCAGCATTCCAAAAACAACCCAGCCCAAAAGGAAGGAAACAATACTTCCGATGAGAATAGCAATGATTAATCTAGTGTTCATGTGATAAGGTTTTGATTATCAAGTAAAAATACTTATTTCACTTGTCTGGAACACTCATGAAAATGACACTTTTCAACCTAGTTGTAGTGAATATGAACACAAGCCAAACAGGGCTCACTAGTATCCATCTTCTTGGTTATTAGTATATTTACTCTTCTGGGGTTACAATATTCAACCTTAATGAACGGGGAAAGTAGGTTTCGCCTTTTACTTCAGAGGTTCTTAAGTGATTTATTTTAATTTTTTTTGAATCTAAAAGCTTAATATTCTTATGAAATGCCCGTTGAGTCCCGATACTTGCACAGGAAATGAAAATTTCGTATATTATATATTTTGTACTGATTTATTTCAGTTGCTTGTCACCCGCCTATGCTCAAGATTCTACTGCTGTTGAAGAATCGATAATGAAGACAAAATGGAAGATGAGTCACAGTCCTTTGAAAGCCACAGTGTACTCGGCTGTATTTCCAGGTGGAGGTCAATTGTATAACCGAAAGTACTGGAAAGCGCCTATCGTATGGGCAGGAATGGGAGTAGCAACGGGTTTTATTATTTACAACACGGACAAGTACCGCACTTATCGAAACGCGCTAGTAGCCTCGAGCGATGCTGATCCTCTTACTATCAATCAAACACCTTATAGTGCAGCTCAATTGAATGAACTGCAGGATATTTACCACAAATACATGGATATTTCATGGTTTAGTTTGGTAGGAGTCTATTTGCTGAGCATCATAGATGCCAATGTTGATGCCCATTTGTGGTATTTCGATGTAGGCGATGATGTGAGTCTTGGTTTGAGACCCGGATTTGTAAACATCAACCATCCCGCACCTGCCATGGGACTAATACTTAAATTCTGATGCATGTACCTATGAATCAATTGCGCGTAGCACTCATTGGCTACGGTAAAATGGGCCTTGAAATTGAGGAAGCTCTTGTGAAGCGAGGTCATCTGGTGAGTTTGAAATCAACTTCTTTAACTCCATTTAAACCGGCCGATCTGTCCGATTCGGATGTGGCGATTGAGTTCAGCCTCCCTGATGCGGCAGTAGATAATATTTTCAAGTGTTTCGAAGCCAAAGTTCCAGTTGTTTGCGGCACTACAGGTTGGTATTCTCGCCTCACAGAGGTAAAAGAACAAGCCACAGCAAAAGGAGGAAGTCTTCTTTATGCATCCAACTTTTCGATAGGAATGAATGTTCTTTTTCACATAAACAAGCAGCTATCGGCCATTATGAACAATATGGACGAATACGATGTGTCGATTTCGGAAATTCATCACGTAAAGAAATTGGACAAACCAAGCGGCACTGCTATTACTTTGGCCGAAGGAATATTGGACAACATGGAGAGATACGATAGCTGGAAAAATCAGAGTGATGTGGAGGATTCCGAACTTCCAATTCTATCCGAACGAATAGGAGATGTTCCAGGAACACATGAAATCGTTTTTAAATCGGAAGTCGATTCAATTACACTCCGCCACGAAGCCTTCAATCGAAAAGGATTTGCACTTGGTTCCGTAAAAGGTGCCGAATGGCTCGTGCAGAGAAAAGGCGTTTTTACAATACATGACTTTTTAAAATTCTAAATACTTAGTATGATACCTTGGATTCTATTGATTCTATTGATTTTGGTTCAGGCTGCAACCCTACCAACGCTTCTCAAAAAAACAGAGATAAAATCGCCACTTGCATATATTCCAATATTGCATTTTTTACCATGGCTTCGTGTTATTCATCGTCCTTGGTATTGGTTCATCTTATTGCTAATACCCGGAGTGAACCTGATCATGTTTGTGATCATTAATGTAGAAATGGGAATTGCCTTCAATAAGCGAGCTACAAAAGATCAGTGGTTTTTTGGTATCCTTCCGTGGGTTGCATTGTTTCTGCTGGCATTTAGAGATAAGGAAGCACAATTTGTTGGGCCACGCGATTGGACAGGTAAGAAAAAATCTTTTGCACGGGAGTGGGGAGAGGCAATCGTATTTGCTGTGGTAGCCGCTTCAATTATTCGAACTTTTTTTGTAGAAGCTTTTACTATTCCTACGGGCTCGATGGAGAAAAGTATGCTCGTTGGCGACTTTCTTTTTGTAAGTAAAATGGCATACGGGGCTAAGGTTCCACAAACACCTGTTTCTCTGCCATTCGTGCACAACGCACTTCCTGGCGGCATGACCAACAGCTATACCAATTGGTTTACACTGCCATATTTCCGTTTACCAGGCTATAGCGAAGTACATCGTTTTGATCCAGTAGTCTTCAACTATCCTTATGGTGATACGATTATTGTTGACCCTTATTTCGCCGGACACAATTATTATGAAATACTTCGTGGAGAAGCTATGTTGATTGCAGGCAAAGATTTGGGAAGACCCATGTTTGCTGCCATTGATACCCTTGCCATGAGTCAATATCTCACCAAACCTTCGTATTATGAATCTAAGGCCCGCGAGAACTTTGAAAGTGGTATTAGTTACAAATGTGCTATTTCGAAAGGAAGTAACAAACCATGGCCAATAGAAGGAATTCGTTACCGACCTATGGATAAAAAGGAGAACTATATCAAACGGTGCATAGGACTTCCGGGTGATAATTTGAGCATCGAAGATCGTCAGGTTATGATAAATGATCAAGCCATTGAAAACCCTGCAGGGTTGGCATGGAACTACATCATTCAAGTGAAAAGTGCAGCCGCACTGGCAAGGGTTATGGACAAATTCTCATTGGTTGAAAGCGAGATTCAGAATCTTGGCAATTCCGCATTTAACGTACCTCTAAGCTTGGAGCAATCCAAAATGTTAGAAGGAATGAGTGACATTATTCATTACGAAATCAGCAATGAAGAATTGGAAGAAAATAATTTGATGGCCATGTATCCCAATTCAGCTATGGAACCATTTATAAAATGGACAGTAGATAACTATGGGCCTATTCACATTCCTGCAATGGGAGAACAAATAGAGCTTACTCTTCAAAATGTGGAGTTGTACAAAAGGATAATTCACGCTTATGAAGGGAATGATTTAGAATTGAGAGACGGAAAAGTTTTCATAAATGGCGTTGAATCGACAACTTATACGTTTAAGGACAACTATTATTGGATGATGGGAGATAACAGGCATCATTCTGCTGACAGTCGGTTTTGGGGCTTTGTTCCTGAAACGCATCTAGTGGGAAGGGCATCGTTTACTTGGTTCTCTCGAGAAAGAGCGGATTACCATGGATCTACGAAGGTTCGATGGAATCGCATGTTTAGATTCGTTCATTAATAGTATGGGGCAAGCTGTACTTCCTTCTTGTCCTTTCCCACCTATTCCTTGGTTTGTTTTTGCCAATGGAAACGAAGTGAAAATCAATTGGCTCGAACATTACCCGAAGCAAACTTGGCGCAACAGATATGCCATTGCTTCTTCTCACGGAATGGAGATTTTGACTATTCCCATAGAAGGACAGAAAGGTAAAAAGACGGCATTTCGCGACATAAGGATTTTTGGTACAGATTGGAAACGCCGCCATTTACAATCAATCCTTACAGCATATGGTAAATCAGCGTATTTCTTGCACATTGAAGAGGATTTAAGAAAAATATTTGAAGTAGAGAAGCACGACTTTTTGATTGATTTCAACAATAGTACTTTGGAATTGACTAAGCGATTTTTCCCTGAAATCATAGTTTCCAATTGCGAAGAATTTGTTGAGACAAATAACAGTATTTGGGAACCATCTTTTGTTTGGCCCGAATTTCCGGCTTACACACAGGTTTTCTCTGATAGACAGCCCTTTCTGAGGGCATTGTCATCACTAGATCTGCTGCTCAATCGTGGAAAGAGATCAGTTGACTATATATTATTGTTAAAAAATGGTGGTCAACTATCGTCGATGAATGAATAACCTTGAGAACTTTGCTCCTTATGCGCAATGATATTACACGAATGTTGATTGGTTTAGGGATCGTGATATCCCTGACGATCATTTGCAGTTTTATTTTTTTCAAACTAGATCTTACTGCAGAGAAGAGGCATACACTCACACCTTCAACCAAAGAAATGTTGGGCAACCTCGAAGATGGTGTTTTTGTTAGGTGTTATCTCACAGGCGAATTTCCAGCGGGTTTCAAGCGGTTGGAGCGTGCGATCAAAGAAAGTTTGGACGAGTTCAGAGACTATAGCAATGGTAAAGTTGAGTATGAATTCGTGAATATCTATGAATCCGGAACCAAGAAGGAGATCGCCGAAAAGGAGCAAACTTTGTCTGAGTTAGGTTTGGAGTTTACTGTGTTGAACAACGATCAAGGAGGCGAAGTATCTCAGCAACTTCTGTGGCCCGGTGCTATCATTTCATATCGAGGCAAGGAGTATCCTGTGCAATTTTTCAAAAGCAAAACACCTACAGCTCAAGATGCGATGATCAATTCATCGGTGAACAATCTTGAGTTCGAATTGACCAGCACCTTGCGCATGGCTATGAGACCAGAACGTCCTGCTATTGCTGTGCTTGAGGGTCATAGCGAACTTCAGGATATTGAGATGGCGTATTTCCTTGATGCGCTGAACAAGGATTACGCAATTGAGTTCTTAACTCTCGATGGGAGATTGGATGCACTCTCAGATAAAGTGCCAAACACCCCAAACCGAATCAACAAATACGACGCTTTGATCGTTGCCAAGCCGGATAGTATGTTCACCGATCAAGACAGAGGACTTATTGACCAGTACATCATGAATGGAGGTAAAGTTCTGTGGATGGTCGACCCTGTACTTACAGACCTCGATAGCTTGAGTAAGCAGCAACAGACCATAGGAAGCTCAAACGAAATGGGGCTTTATGAAATGTTGTTTGAATATGGAGTGCGAATGAATAGGAACATTGTCATTGATCCGATTTGTGCTCAGATAGGTATGGATGCCGGTCCAATGGGCAATCAACGAGGTTATCAAATGTATCCATGGTATTATACACCCTTGCTGTTGCCTATGGAAAATGCTCATCCCATAGCAGCAAACCTCGACCCGATTAAGGTGGAATTTGCAAGCAGTCTGGATACAGTAAATTCGAATCCGAAAGTTCGCAAGACACCCTTGCTCGTTTCATCCAAATTGTCAAAGGAATTTCCTACCCCTGTTCGAATTAATTCGGGAATTGTGGCTCTTGGCCCCGATTATTTTACTGGAGATAAAGTTGCATCGCGGATAATGGCTGTATTGTTGGAAGGCGAATTTCCATCTGCATTTAAAGACAGGGTTCCCATCAATATTAAACAAGACAGCACCATTGCTTTTCGCGAAAAAAGTGTGAATACGAAAATGATTGTTATTGGAGATGGAGACATAGTGCGCAATCCTGTGCGCATGGAAAAACAAGGGCCGTATCCACTGCCTTTGGGCTATGATCGATATGCAAATGCTGTTTTATACGACAACTTGGAATTTCTTTTGAACTGTATGAATTATTTGCTCGACGATCAGGCACTCATTTCGGTTCGCTCAAGAACTATTGAATTGCGTCAACTCGATCCAACCCTAGTTGATGTAAACAAAACCCGAATTATCTGGTTCAATACAGTCTTGCCAGTTGGACTAGTTGTGGTACTTGGTATGATCGTGTTTTTTATTCGCCGAAAGAAGTGGGCTAAAGCAAGAGTTATATGAAGAAGAATATTTTTCTCCTCGCATTATTCATCATTACCGCGGCATTAGCGTGGTGGTTGTATAACAAACAATCGCCAACCACCTTATCGGACAAACCGCTTGCACAACTTGCTCTAGCCGATACCGCTGCGGTAACAAAATTCACTGTTTATGACCCTTTGAGTGGTAAAACGGCTGTGGTTCACCGCGTAGACACGTCTTCATTGTGGACAGTAAACGATAGATACTTTGCACGTCCTGATATGGTTGAGACTTTGTTGCGCACTTTACACCAAATAAAAGTGCGGAGTGATGTTCCCGAAAAAGCCCGTGCAAATGTGATGCGCGATCTTCTGGTAGCAAAGCGAGTGGAGATATATCAAGGAGAGGATAAGCCTTCGAGGATATATTACATTGGTCACAGTACACCTGACAAAACCGGAACTTTTGTGTTGATGGAGATACCCGGAATAGGACGGGGTGAAATGCCTTATATAGCGCACATCGAAGGAAACAAAGGATTTTTAACTCCAAGATTTTTTGCAGCAGAAGATGAATGGAGGTACACAGGACTTTTTCGTTTTCCTAATCTTGAATTCAGTAAAGTAGAATTAGTAAGTCATTACGATCCCTCCAAATCGCACAGAGTGACTTATGGCGGTGGAAACAAGTTATCAGTATTTTTTGATGCTTCTGGTATTGGACTTTTCGATAAACCTATGCTAACTTTTGATTCTCTCCAAGTAAAAGACTATTTGCTCAGGTTTAAGAAAGTTCACTTTGAGACATACAACAATTATTTGAATCAGTCGTCACTAGATTCACTTGTGCTAACCGTGCCCGCTTACACGCTTCGAGTGACCGACAATCAAGGCAAGATAACTTCAGTAGAACTGTACTACAAAAAGGCGTTTAACCCTGATCTGCCCGGCCCGGATGGTCAACCATATCCTTGGGATCAGGAGTATTATTACGCAAAAGCTCCTTCGGGCGAGGTGGCTCTGGCACAGCGCTATGTTTTTGATCCACTCCTTCAGTTGTTTTATTGATAGTATTTTCCTGAAAGGTATTTGGAAATAATTGTGTTATGATTTCCAATTAATTTAGAGATTCCCTTCGGAGGTTCCCTAACTTGCAGCTTAAAGGATTTTATACCAATGTTACTTAAACCCAGAATCCGCATTGGGATTCGCGGTGAAGTGCTAATACCGTTTATCCCGTATTGCGCATTAGGGCAATTTTTGTAGAATGCGTCCGGGATTCTCAAATCTAAGCGATAGAATACTGCATTCATCGGCAAAATGAGGGTGAAATTTTTCTATCGCTTGATTTGGGTTTATGTATCTGCAATAGTCCAATTCCGTTTCACTCCATTGGCCTATAAGAGCTACTTTGACAGCATTTACCACTTCATGCTTATAAAATAGTCCAAACTATTTTATGCGCAGAATTGGTATTAGTTGTAGGAAATTTGAACCGAAGAAATGCAAGTCATGAAGTATTTTTTGGCCATATCGTTTTCATTCATGTTTGCCTCGCAGGGAATTACCCAGCGCTCTGCTATTGGTGCATCCGCCAGCTCTTCAAATTATATTGAGTACATTGAAAACAAGGGTCAATGGAGGCAAGATTTTGACTTTCGCGCAAGCTTAAGCGGGGGAACTGTTTTTTTACAAGGTGATGCAATTGTTTTTGACTTTGCCAAAGGCGAAGATATAATCAGGGCACATCAGTGGCAATCGGATGAAGAAGCCATAATGATTCAACATCATTCTTGGAAGGTGAAATTTATGGGTTGTAATGCGGTAGAGCCGATTGGCAGAGACGTGCAAGATCATTACTATAATTTCATATTTGGAAATATTCCTGAGCACTGGCAAAGGCATATCTATCCATGTAAAACCGTTGTCTATGAAAACCTATGGGACGGGATAGACATGGTTGTGAGAAGTGAAAATGGCAACTTTAAGTGCGAATACATAGTGCATCCCAATGCAGACCCCAGTCTTATCCAATGGACTATTGAAGGGGCAGATAAAACAAGACTTGAAGACGAAAACATCATCATAAGCACAAGTTTGGGCACTTTTGTGGAGAAAGCGCCATATACTTATCAGATATCAGAAGGCAAATTGTTGGATGTGAAATGTTCCTTTACATTGACTGATGGGGTCTTTGGATTTCTGGAAGGAACATATCGAAAGGATCAGATGCTGATTATTGATCCAGTTCTCGTTGCCGGCACTTTCGCAGGATCAACCAGTGGCAATCAGCTTTATGGATACTGCGCTAGCTACGATCAGTTCGAAAATATTTATCTGGGTTCAAATCCCAGTTACACCAATTTACCTGCAACAAATGGAGTTTATCAAGTTCAATCCGGTGGACAGAATGATATAGGTATTCAAAAATTTAATCCCGATGGTTCTCAATTGTTGTGGGCAACCTATATGGGTGGAGTAAATTTCGAAGAGCCGCATAAGATCCATGTTGATTTAGGAGGAAATGTTTATTTGCTCGCTAAGTCCCGTTCTCCGGATTACCCAGTAACAGAAAATGCATTTGATGATGCCTTGAGTTTCCTTTCCGACGTTGTAGTTTCTGTTCTAACTTCTGATGGATCTGAGTTGATTGGATCAACCTATTTTGGGTATGTTCAGGCTGATGGGTATTACGCAAACATTGGAATTGGTGAAACAATTTGGAATCCGGATGCACTGGGAGAGATCACTCTAAGCACACAGGGAAATGTACTGGTAGCGGTAAATACTTCTACTTTGTTGAATTACGAGCATAATGAAATAGGTGTTGAGGATAACAGTTATAGAATTGCTGTTTTTGAATTGTCACCCAATCTTTCCGTATTGAACTGGTGCACAAGTATCAATACTGCAGGTGCCGACGATGTATATGATTTAAAAGTTTTGTCAAATGGCAACATAGCAATCGCCGGATCAAGCAACGATTCCAATTTACCGATTGGTTTGGACGCATACCAAGCGGACTATCAAGGCCAATTTGATGGCTACATTATGATTCTATCTCCCAATGGACAAGAAATTATTGCAAGCACGTGGCACGGCGCTGCAGGCGATGATATCTGTTACTTTATTGATGAAGGTCCGGATAACAGCATTTGGGTTTGTGGTATGAGCGAAGGAGGTTTGATTCCGCTGAATAGTGAATACGAAGTGACAGGAAGTAAAACATACATAGCGAGATTTAATGCTGATTTAAGTGAATTGTTGCAACGCACGCGAATTGGCTCACAGGTTTCCGACGAACAACTTTCCTATCCCAATGCATTTTTAGTGGATGATTGTGGCGTAGTGTATTTCAGCGGAAGTAGGTCATCGCCCAGCGGAATTTCATTGGGATTTGACCTGACTCCTGATGCAATTGATACAACTGGGAATGCATATTTGTGCGTTATAGAGCCGGACTTAAGTGCATTAAGGTATGCCACACACATTAAGGGAATGCATGTGCATGGAGGCTCGAGCAGATTTAGTGAAAGAGGGGTGCTTTATCAGGGTAATTGCGGTTGCTCAACGGCTATATTATACGAAGAGCTCACTCCATGGTCCTATGCATTGAATTCAAATTCGAGTTGCGAGTCGCTTGTGTATAAGTTCGATCTGGAGTCGGAGATGGTTACTAGTTCTTTCACATTTGATCCCATTACTTCTTGCCTTCCGTTTGAAGTGGTTTTTACGAATTTAAGCGATGCGGATTTATACTCATGGCATTTTGGAGGCGAACAGGGTTGGCAAAATATTCAAGACAGCGTTGTCACTTATGTCTATACTCAAAGTGGCGAGTATCTGGTTCAATTGGCAGTGCAAAACCAAAATGTTTCGTGTAATACATTCGATACACTTTCATTTGTTTTAACTGTTCCGGACATAGCCAGTGATCTCAGTTTGAATTGGGAACTACTGTACGACGATTTATGTGGAGACAATCCCACGATGCTCGCTACGTATGAAATAGGAGGAGCCGATTCTGTTTATTGGATGATGAATGATGAAGTGCTTGGCTCAATGAGCACAATGGATTATTCATTTGAATTTCCAGGGATTTACAATTTGTCCTTATCCGCCATAGATAGTTCCTGCAATTATCTGAATGCTATTAGCGAGGAGATTTATATTGGTCCTATGGTATTAGCAATGATTGATGTCAGCGAAGAAATCCCAAATTGTGCTCCTGTAGAAATTCAATTTGACTCGGAGTTACAGAACGCAAACAATTTGAGTTGGTTTGTAAATGATCAACCCGAAGGCAATGAAATGGATCTGATAATGACTTTTAATGAACCAGGCAATTACGAGGTAATGCTCATAGCTCAAAATGATTTAAGTTGTAATATCGCTGATACATCAACAATTATTTTTTCGCTATTCGACCCCAGTGATCTGTCTATGAGTTGGGAGATACCCGAACAGGATAGCTGTTTGAATATCTTGAACTTACTCGGTTCATTCACAGGAACGGGAGCAGATGAGCTTCAATGGAGTTATCCGGGAGGTACTTCGGAATCTGTAAACATTGATATTCTTATTGATCAATTGGGCACCTATACAATTACCTTAGTTGGAACGGATGAGCAATGCGATGTGAGTGATACACTCCAAGTAATTTACAACTTGAGCGGAACTGCTGATGTATTTATTTCTGCTTCTTCGACCTCGGGATGCGCTCCATTTGATCTGGTATTATCTGCCGAAGGTTTTGCTGGAAGTGTGCAATGGATAATGCCCAACCAGAATACATCGGATGATGAAATATTGAACTACACGATTTCTTCGGCAGGAGAACATGTGTTCACCTTAATTGGATTTTTGGAAGGTGCTTGTGTTTTAAGCGATACAAGTATCATTGTTATTAGTGCATTGCCACCGATGACTGATATTAATTGGGAACTGTCTTCAGAAGGCACCACATGCGATTCTGTGATCATAGTTAGCGGAGTTATTTTGGGGTCAAACTTTAGTTCAATGAACTGGAGTAGTGGATACGGTAGCTTTTCGGATCAACCAACCGTTCAGTTTGTTTATGAATACCCTGGTATTTATCTTTTGGAATTGCAAGTGGAAAATGAATACTGCGATCAAGTTGCAACATTTTCAGAGGAACTAGAAATGCCTGATTTTTACACACCCTTTGAAATCTATATGCCCAATGTCTTACACCCAACCAAGATGACATGAATAAGCAGGTTTAGGCCTGTATTTGACCCGGATATTGAAGAACCGGACTTCGAAAAATGGGACATGCGAATATTTAATCGCTGGGGAGATTCTGTATTTGTTAGCAATAGCGCTACTGTTGGTTGGGATGGACGAGAAGATGATATTGACTTGCCTGCCGGGGTATATTATTACGTTGCTTCTTATCAGCGAAGATGTGTAGACATTCATCCTTCCGAAAAATCAGGGTATTTCACTCTACTGAGGTGATGCACGTTCACGAGTGAAGGGCAATCCCTTCCATTTTGTTTCAAATGCTTGAATCCTATAATAAATCTAGGATTTGACGTTTCTCCGCTCTATCAATGCCAATCTGTTATTTTTGCCGGCCATGCTGAAATTGCTGTTTTCCGTTTCCTTTTTTTTTACCATTGGTTTAGGTTTAACCGCCCAAACGGGTTTGGTGCGAGGTGTTGTGCATGATGAGGGTGGAATTTCTACTCCCGGAATTGTGGTGATTCTTAAATCAGATAGCAACAGAGTAGTTACAGCTACAAACGAAGAGGGCAAATTCAGCCTCATTGTTCCTTCGGGTCGACAAGAGGTATTGATATTCAAGTTTTTTTCTTCAAGAACCGAAAAGAAATTTTTGGTCGAGGCCGGTGAAACCCTTGATCTAGATGTACTTTTTGATCAAACGACCTCATTGGGAGTTGTTACTATTTCAGACACGAAATCAAGAGAAGAGCGCATACAAAAGATCGACTTCCGTTTCAATACGCTATTACCAAATATAAGTGGTGGTATTGAGGGATATTTGCGACAAACGGTAGCCAATACTCCCAGCGAACTCAGTGCCAGCTATAGTGTAAGAGGAGGTAGCTTTGATGAAAACCTGGTTTATGTGAACGATATTCAAGTTTACCGACCCTTTCTGGTGAGAGCCGGTGAACAGGAGGGACTTAGCTTCCCGAATGTGGATATGGTAAGTAGTATTGAATTCAGTGGAGGAGGTTTTCAGGCGAAGTATGGAGATAAAATGAGCAGTGTTCTTGATATTCAATATCACCGCCCAGATAGTTTCGGTGGTTCATTCACTGCAGGACTTTTGGGAGGCTCCTTGCAGATGCAAGGGATTTCGAAGAATGAGAAATTTACTCACAACAGTGGAGTTCGATACAAAAGCAATACATACGTCTTAAATACATTAGATACAGAAGGTGATTATAAGCCGCGGTATACAGATTTTCAGACTTATGTTACTTATTCACCTGAGAAGTATGGTCCTCTGGAATTTAGTTTTTTGGGTAACTATGCACGCAATCGATACAATTTTATTCCTCAAACCCGTCAGACAGATGCGGGCACAATCAACGAAGCACTGCGTCTGACAGTGTTTTTTGAAGGACAAGAAGTGACGCAATTCGAGACCTTCTTTGGGGCATTTTCCACTCGATATAATCCCAGTGAAAAGTCACAATTGAAGTTCATATTTTCTGCATTTCGGACGGATGAAAGTGAACATTTCGATATTCTAGGAGCTTATTCATTGGATGAGTTGGAAAGGGATCTTGGTAGCGACGAATTTGGTGAGGTGCTTGTGAACAGAGGTGTTGGAGCCTTTCTAGAACATGCTCGAAACGACTTACAGGCATCGGTTCTCAATTTCACCCACAAGGGTTTTGCGGAAGTCAACAAAAACAATCTTCTCGCATGGGGAGTAGAAGCACAGCGTGAACGAGTTTATGATGAGTTGAAAGAATGGACCTTGATCGATTCATCGGGTTACGCCTCACCTCGTCCACCCGATAGTCTTGGTTTCACAAATCCCGGAGTACAGCCCGAAGATTTCATTTATCTCCACGACAGGATTCGCGCGGTGAATGACATTACCAGTTTTCGCTCATCAGCCTACGTTCAGAATACCACATCATGGAAAAATGGTAAAGGAGAAAAATATAGTTTGAATGCAGGTTTCAGGGCTAATTACTGGAGCTTCAATCAGGATATTGTTTATGGCCCCAGAATCAATTTTTCTTATTCTCCGGAATGGATTAAGGTGCGTAAAAATGATGAAGGAGATCCAGTTGATTCAGTTCGAAAAGATATAATTTTAACAGCAGCAGCAGGATATTATTTTCAGCCTCCGTTTTATCGAGAAATGCGTGGTTTCGACGGAAGGGTAAATGAGGATATTGAAGCGCAAAAGTCTATTCACTTCATTTTAGGCGCAAACTATGTTTTGAGATTGTGGGATAGACCATTCAAACTTGTGGCTGAAACATACTACAAGAAGCTGGATAATCTTATTCCATACGAACTCGAGAATGTACGTCAGCGATACTTTGCCACGAATAACTCCAAGGGGTATGCTTATGGAGCTGACCTCTTAATAAATGGTGAGTTTATAAAAGATGTACAATCGTGGATGAGGCTTTCCTACTTGAAAACAGAGGAAGATTTGATCGACGACTTTTATTATCTCTATTTGAATCAAAGTGGCGACACTATTGTGCCGGGTTATACGATTGATCCGATAGCTGTTGACAGTATTCTTCAAATACCCGGATACATAGCAAGACCAACGGATCAGAGAATCAGTTTTTCGATGTTATTTCAAGATGAAATGAAAAGGTGGCCTCAGAACAAGGTGCTCCTGAATTTCTATTTTGCTACGGGTTTGCCATACGGCCCACCAAGTCAGGAGCGCTATCTCGACATTTTCAGAACGCGCAGTTACATACGTGCGGATATTGGTTTTGCTAGAGATTTGATTACTGCAAAAGCCCGTGAGGCAAGAAAGAACTGGTTTGTTCGAACATTCTATGCAGGCACTGTGTCTTTAGAAGTGTTCAATCTACTTGGCAATGTGAACATTATAAATCACCAATGGATTGAAGATGTGAATGGTCGTCAGTATAGCATTCCAACCTATCTCACGGCACGAAGACTCAATGTGCGGATCGGTCTGAAGTTCTAAATGACTTCTGCTACAAGACGTTTCATCATGTTCCTTATTTCCTTTTCAGAGCTTCTTATTATCGATAATCAAGACCTATTTTTGCGCAAATTGTTAACCCGACATGGAGGAAGATGAAGATCGCATGGACATGATGCGCAAAAGGTTGAATGAAATTCATCACTGGCCAAGCATTTATATGTTCAAATTTATTTTACCAAACGATACAGAAGGGGTTACTCGGCTGAAGTTGATTTTTGGTGAAAGTGCGGAATTCAAACAAAAATTTAGTGCCAATTCGAAATACACCAGCATTACGGTTCGCGAAATGATGTTAGACGCTGACACAATTTTCGACCGTTACAAATTGGCAGCAACCATCGAAGGAATTATTTCCCTATAAATAAAAGATATGTTTGAAACACTTCGCAATGCTCTTTTAATTACCCTGCTCGTTGTACTTGTTTATGTCTTGTACAAAAGAGTTTTATCGGCATTAGGTAAAGACGAAATAAAGGAGCGATATGTTTACTTTACTGAAGACTCTTTACAGGATGGAGGTTCGACAAAAATTGGCATTGAAACCAAGTTGGCTCAGGATTTGAAACTGTCGGTATACAAAAATTCTGGGGAGTTGCTCACCACCATTCACCAAGGATCTATGGAACAAGGAATCCATTACTTCGATATGTCTGAGCATTCTCTTGCACCTGGAAAGTACTATTGTGAAATGATTACAGAGAAGCAAAAAGATTCTATCTACTTCAATATCGCCTAAGGTCATGTCAGATTCTGCTCACTCATTGCGAATCGTTTTTATGGGAACCCCCGAATTCGCAGTAGCTTCTATCAATGCCATTGTAGAAGCGGGATATCATGTAAGAGCAGTGGTTACCGCTCCTGATAAACCTGCTGGACGTGGTCGTCAACCCATGGCTAGTGCAGTGAAGAATTTTGCTCTAGAAAAGAAGATTGAAGTCCTTCAGCCTGAAAAATTAAGAGATGAATCCTTTTTGAAACAGTTGAAGACTTTGGATGCAGATTTGTTTGTAGTTGTCGCCTTCCGAATGTTGCCCGAATCTGTGTGGAGTATGCCTCGTTTGGGCTCAATTAATCTTCATGGTTCCTTATTGCCCCAATATCGGGGAGCTGCTCCGATACACAGAGCTGTAATGAATGGCGAGAGCATTACAGGGGTTACCACTTTCTTTTTGAAACACGAAATAGACACCGGTGATATCATCCTTCAGCGAAGTATGCCCATTGGTCCTGACGAATCTACCGGCGAAGTACACGATCGCATGATGCAATTAGGAGCTTCAGTTTTAGTGGAGACATTGGATATGATAGAAAGCGACAAAGTCAATTCTATTGCTCAGAATTCCGTTGTTCATGAGGAGATTTATCATGCGCCCAAAATATTTAAGGACGATTGTCTGATCAATTGGGATCAACCTTTATATGTTGTGCACAATTTCATAAGGGGATTGTCGCCAGTACCCGGTGCATACTCTCGACTGGGAGAAAAAACGCTAAAAATATACATGGGCCGATGTGAGTACATCGAACATTCTGTGCCCGGGGAAGTGCGAAGCAATGGCCGCGATACGCTCGAAGTGGGTTGTTCGGATGGCTATTATTCTCTCACCGATATTCAGTTGGAAGGTAAAAAGCGCATGGGTGTTGAAGAATTTCTTCGTGGTTTCCAGAATATCCCACCAAGGGTGGGCTAGAATAGCAAATTCAAAGAAAGTGTACGAATTACACTTAGCTTTTCACATCTTTGTGATCAGATATAAATTGCGGCATGATCAAATACTTAAAAACAGATCCGTGGCTCATCATCGAAGAGGGCTTTAAAAGAGTACATCATCGCTCTTCAGAGAGTATCTTTTCTATTGGCAATGGACGGTTTGGTCAAAGAGCCAATCACGAAGAAAAATACAGCGGACCAACTTTACAAGGCAGCTACGTTGCAGGAGTATATTACCCGGACAAAACGCGAGTAGGGTGGTGGAAAAATGGTTATCCTGAATATTTCGCTAAAGTTCTAAATAGTACCAACTGGATTGGGATAAATGTTTTTATTGATGGCGAAGAGCTTGATTTCGGTAAGCTTACCATTGCGGATTTCCGAAGGGAGCTTGACATGAAACAAGGATTGTTGAGAAGGAGTTTTTTGGTTCACATGAACGAATCTCTCATTGGCAATCGAGATGGTGCGGATACCAAGCAAGTAAAGGTTGTGGTAGAGCGTTTTTGTTCTATGGCCGACGATGAAACCGCTGTGATACGTTATACCGTTACACCGATAAATTTCAGTGGGACAGTGCGCTTTGAGCCATTTTTGGATGGAGATGTCAGAAACCATGATTCAAACTACGATGAAAGTTTTTGGGAACATGTGGCCTCAGATTCTGCTGGGGGAAGTGGAGTAGTAACAACACGAACACGCAAAACAGAGTTCGAATTATCGGTTGCCATGGAAATTCGAGCAGAGTATAAAGGCAAAGAATTTAAGCCGGGATTTCATCATACCCACAAAGATTTTTACTCCGAAAATTCCTTCGAAAAGGAGGTTCAGCAAGGAGAAGATATAACCTTGTACAAATACATAGGTTTGATTTCGTCGTTGAATTGCGATGTAGTCGAAGTTCCGAAAAAAGCGCTAGAAGCATCGCACAGGGCTGCTCAATCCGGATATATAGGTATGCGCGATAAACACATCTCTAAGTGGTCGGATATTTGGGATCTTGCTGACATTGTTATAGAGGGCGATGAAGAAGCTCAACAAGCGATTCGGTTCAATATTTTTCATCTAAATCAGACTTTCACAGGTGAAGATCATAGACTGAATATCGGTCCAAAAGGATTCACTGGAGAAAAATATGGAGGCAGTACTTATTGGGATACTGAGGCCTATTGTATACCGTTTTATATGGCCACCAAAAACAGCAATGTGGCTAGACAGCTCTTGGTATACAGATACAATCAGCTCGATAAAGCCATTGAGAATGCATCAAAGCTCGGCTTCATAAATGGAGCGGCATTGTATCCAATGGTTACAATGAATGGTGAAGAATGTCACAACGAATGGGAAATCACTTTTGAAGAAATTCATAGAAATGGTGCAATTGCCTATGCAGTTTGGAACTATGTTAAGTATACGAGTGATCATGATTATTTATCAGAATACGGACTAGAGGTCTTAATTGCCATTGCGCGTTTCTGGTCACAAAGAGTGCATTGGAGTGCATCTAAGGAACTTTATGTAATGCATGGAGTGACAGGTCCGAATGAATATGAAAACAACGTAAACAACAATTGGTATACAAGTTACATAGCAACTTGGTGTTTGCGGTATTGTATAGAAGTAATAGAATGGGTGAAGAAAAATGAACCTGCGTCTTATTCACGGATAGCAAAGAAGTGTTCTTTTGATGAAAAATCGGAAGTGTCCTTGTGGAAGCAAATTGATGAGAAGATGTATTATGGCATCAAAGAAGGCAGTCGTGTTTTTTTGCAGCAAGATGGTTTTCTGGACAAGGAACTTCGTCGGGCCGATAGTTTGCCAAAAGAACAACGTCCTATCAATCAGCATTGGAGTTGGGATCGCATACTCCGTTCATGTTTTATAAAACAGGCGGATGTTTTGCAAGGTCTTTACTTTTTTGAAGAGGATTTTGATGAGCAAACACTTCGTGATAATTTTGATTTTTATGAGCCAATGACAGTACATGAGAGTTCATTGTCGCCGTGCGTTCATTCCATATTAGCGGCCCAATTGGGTTACGAGGAAAAGGCTTACGAGATGTATGTGCGCACTGCGCGTCTCGATCTGGATGATTACAATCATGAAGCTCATGAAGGACTTCACATTACCTCTATGGCCGGCACGTGGATGAGTATTGTGCAGGGATTTGGAGGAATGCGTGTGAAGGATGGTGAGGTCATTTTTCAACCAATACTTCCTACAAAATGGAAGAGTTATTCCTTCAATATTTTATTTAGAGGCGAAAGGGTAGAAGTAAAGGTCAATGCAAATGGAGTGGAGGTGAATAAAAGAGCTCAGAACTGATTGCACCTTTTACATGCGAGGTTCTACAGAATGAAAAATGATTGCTTCTATCGTGCATATTGAAGAATTGAGACTTAAATATCCATTATTGGTCTAAATAATATGCTCATTTTGAGCGATTTCTAATCAGGAAGTAATGATGTTGAAAAATATGTGTATCTTTGCGCGCCTTAAAATTGGAACGAGGCGGGTTTAACATACCATTTTAACGTCGGTACTCGCGGTAAAGCCGCTGAGGGTTGTGTTCAAAAGATGGCTGTCAAATTCAAATCTTTCTCAGGGCAGACCATCGCTCTACTATCTGTAATGACAGAGAAAAGGAGTGAACACATTTAAAAACAACAAATGAATAAATTTGAAGAATTGGGCTTGAGCGATCAAGTCCTGAGGGCCATTGCAGAATTGGGCTTCGAAACTCCTACTCCTATTCAGGAGCAGACAATCCCTATGTTGCTTACCAGCGAAGATGATTTGGTGGCACTAGCACAAACGGGCACAGGTAAAACGGCAGCTTTTGGTTTGCCTCTTATCGAACTTCTGGATTTCCAGAAGAAACACGTACAAGCATTAATTCTTTGTCCTACCAGAGAACTTTGCATGCAAATCACAAGAGACTTACAGTCTTATTCTAAGTTTCATCAGAATGCCAACATCGTTGCGATATACGGTGGTGCAAGCATCGATGGTCAAATTAGAGACGTTCGTCGAGGTGCTCAAATTATTGTGGGTACACCTGGCCGTATGGTCGATATGATCGACAGAAACGTTATCGATCTTTCTAAAGTGAACTTCGTTGTTCTTGATGAAGCCGATGAAATGCTTCACATGGGTTTCAAAGAGGATTTGGATTCTATTCTAAGTCAAACACCACAGTTTAAATCTACTTGGTTGTTCTCAGCTACAATGCCTGATGAAGTGCTTAGGATTTCTAAAAACTACATGACCAATCCGAAGGAAGTTACTGTAGGTGGACGTAATCAGGGCAATGAAAACATTGAACACCAATATATGGTAGTTCATGCTAAAGATAGATACCTAGCCTTGAAACGCATCGCCGATTTTAATCCTGATATTTTCGCAATTGTTTTCTGTCGTACCAAAATTGAAACTCAGCAAGTGGCTGATGCTCTCATCAAAGATGGATACAATGCGGATGCATTGCATGGCGATTTGTCGCAAGCACAAAGAGATTTTGTGATGAAAAGATACCGCAGCCGCAGTTTGCAGATGTTGGTTGCCACCGACGTTGCAGCGAGAGGTATTGATGTAAATGATGTTACACACGTTATCAATTACAATCTCCCCGACGAATTAGATAACTATACACACAGAAGCGGACGTACGGCTCGTGCCGGAAAGTCAGGTGTGAGTATTGCTATTATCCACATGAAGGAACTTTTTAAAGTTCGTCAGATGGAGAAAATCATCAAAACGAAATTCACTCAAATCACTATCCCAACAGGTTTCGAAGTATGTGAGCAACAATTGTTGTCGCTGGTGAAACGTGTTCACAATGTGGAGATCGAGGAAAAGGCGATTGAGCGTTACCTTCCTGCTGTATATGCAGAATTGGAAGAGCTATCGAAAGAAGATATCATTAAGCGATTTGTATCTATCGAGTTCAACAGGTTCCTCGAATACTATCGAAATGCACCTGATCTGAATACAAGTGCGCAAAACGATGATAGAAGGTCATCTTCTTCATCATCGAACAATGGTGCTGTGAAGATCTATGTTAATCTCGGTAAAATTGACGGTTTCGATTTCGGAAACCTTAAGCAGTTTTTCTCTGAAAAGGCTAATATCAGTGCACATGATGTTACTTGGACTGATGTGAAGAATACTTTCTCTCTTGTAGAAGTTCGTGTAGAAGTGCTAGACAAAGTGATCTCAGCAATTAACGGAACAAAATACAATGGTCGTTCCGTTACGGTTGAGAGCCGTGGCAATCGCGATGCGGGAATTCCTCGTACAAGAAGCCGTGGTGAAAGATCACGCAGCGATGCACCACCTCGGAAAGACTACGCAGCGTCTAAACCTAAATTCGCCGATAAGGACAAGGGTAAGAGAAAAAAGAAATGGTAGAATAAATAAAAAACCGAACCTCATGGTTCGGTTTTTTTTTGCCTATACAGACCAGAGGTTAAGCCAAGAGCCGTTTGGATTCTAGGTTTATTACCATTCGTAATCCAAAATTCTATCAATCGCGAGTATCTCCATTTTATACGCATTCGATCGAGCATAGTCGTCGCTCAATTCCATGTTCACCATTTCCCTGTATTGCTGTCGCTCTGACACTTCCATGAAAATAAAGCACTTTTGGTCCATATCGTAGGTCGCAATCATAGAGGGATTTGATTCTGTCAACTGGAGGAATGCAGGATACTTCAATACTTTTTCAGGCAAAGTGTCCATATATCCAAGTGCATAAAATGGATAGAGTTTTTTCTTTGGCTCAATGCCCTTGCTTTTGAGCTTTTTCGATAGCTGGGTGAGCTTTTGGTTGAATTCTCGAGCCTTTGTTTTCTTGAAGTTAAATTCAGTTCGAGGCACCCACACTCCTTTATCATTTAGGTACTTCATTTCTCCCAACCGAAGTTTATAATCAAAAACACTTGATTTATCAAGGATGTATCCGGGATAGTAAAAGTCCATACCCACGGCTATTGCCATTTCAACTTCTCGCAGCATAGTGAAATGACCCAAGCTGTATTGTGCAAAGTCCTCATGATAAGCACAGAGTATGGCAGCCATTCCTCTGGCACCCACATCAAAAATGGAGAATGCCACTAAGCGATTGCCATCGTACACACAAATCTCGCGCGTGTCGAACAACTTGTTGAAATGAGTATATACAAAAAAATCTTCGAGATAAGAATGAACAAATGCCTTGAATCTTTTTCGATGCAATTGATACAACTCTTCTTTTTCGCTATCGTAAATGGCAGGTCCGATCTTAATGCGAAACCTTTCATTTCCATGGCGAAGTATTTTTCTCTGGCTTTTGCTAAAAGTGAAATTATCTAAAGGCAATCTGATATTAACCGCCGAAGAGAGTTTTCCATCCAAACAAAGTACTTGAATGTTGTATAGCAACGAAGAACTCCTAAACCAACCCTTTGCCAGAACATCATCGTATGCCTGAGGACTAAAAGTGGCCGGTATGAGGGTCTGAACGAGCATATAAGGCGAATATAGCTATTTGGACTCTTCAATGGAAAATTCTTAGAAAGATCAGGGTTTATATTTCCCTGAAGGTACCGCTAGATACAGCCGGTAAATCAGCCGAGTTTCCTTATTATGAAATCGAAGCCTTGAGATAGTCTTACGCATTCTACTTTATAGTATAGGCTTGATTTTTGGCTCGCTGCCTCATGTGTCATTTTGCGGGCTGTTCTTAGACCGAGGTACGCTAGTCTACTTTTGAAGAAAATAATGCTCCGCACTCTCCATGCAGTAAAACCACGAAACCATTTATAAGGCAAGGGATAGTACAATACTGCTTTGTGATAGTCGAGACCGAATCTCCTTCCACCCGAAACTTTTTCAAGTTTCATTCCATATCTGTTTGCGTAATATTCCAAGGATTTAAAGGAAAGGTGGTTGTAGGAAATCTCGTGGAAACACTCCATGAAGGCCACATATCCCACAAAGAGACCACCCGGTTTCAGAACTCTTCCCACTTCCTTGAAGGCCGATTCTACCGATGGTACATGTTCGAGAACAGCATGCATGATGGCTATATCGTACGTCTGATCAGGGAAGGGCAAATTTTCGGCATCACCTACATGTGTATTGAATCCTCCCTCGAAAGGTTCTACACCATGCCAGGTGCCTCCTGCATTTTCGACAATTGATTTGAATCTGCCAAAACCGCATCCTATGTCTACTACAAGTTTATTTTTGGCAATTTCGGCAAGATCGTAGAGTTGACGGTTGATCAGAATCTCGCAATCGGGTGCTTGATCTTCTAGGGTTAACTGACGAACTCCATGACTAGCGTTGGAAGTTGGATTTTTCATTCTCGTGTGCAAAGTAATAACAATTCTGCATATCAAATAGTCCAAATTACACCAATGTTACTAAAGAAATAGTCCAAAATAATTTATTCGTTTACAGTGATAAATGCTTTTGCGATTTACTTTTAGTTCAATGTAGTGAAACGGAATTGGACTATAATACAAATCCAAATGGTATGCTTATCTCGGAATTTACATTGGGAATCGTGGTGATGTGCTGAACCATTTGCGTCTCTTGAGAAAAGTCTATTGGATTGCGCAAGGGTTCAAGCAGTAGAGGCGTTCAGAGTAAAATACAAGCACATTACATCTTCTATAAAAAGGTTGAATCCGAATGGAATGCATCTTGCTTATGGAGCCGTGTATAGCACGTTAAAAATCGAATCCCATTCCTCCATGCTTTCAGAGGATGTGCTAGGTAAACTCGCCAATCGAACTTCAGTTTCCATTAAACTATAATTTATCGATGGTGCAGCAGCATGATTCATTTCTGGAGCACTCAAAATGGATTTGGTTGCCACTTTTGAAGTTGATTGTTCGATTAATATTTCGGGTACTGCTTCATCAGAATTCATATTGTTGGTGTTGCCCAATGCCTCTGTCGAGTTAGACTCCTTATTAATGTAGCCACTATCTGCAACTTCTTCTTCCATGAGTTCTATAGGAGTGAATTGAATGCTTGCAATCTGCGGAACGGGAGGTAGTTTCTCATTTGAAACCGGAGGAACATTTTCGGCAATTAAAACTTCCTCAGATTGGGCGCTGTCCAAGGGAGTTATCGTTGTTTGTTCTTCTTTATAAGTCGGATTGTCTTTTTGAGCAAGCGTATCGGCTTCGGGTTTGTCGTTCATTACCCAAATTGTTGCTATAACCGCTACAACAGCCAAGCCCACAGTCGCATATCTAAAGGCCGGTTGCCTAAACCAAGGCAATTGAGGTGCTGCAAATAAACTGTTCAACCACACAGTAAAGCCCTTTTTATCCTCTCTAGCCAATTGTGCAAGAAGGTTTTCTCGAATTTCCGGGTCGGGATCGAGCCATGGATCGTTTTTGCTGGCATCCATAACCTCAATCAAGGTTTTGCGCAGAGAGCTATATTCTGAGGGACTGTCGATGTGCCTCAAAACAAATTCTTTTTCTTCCGGATATAAATCAGAAAACTCTTTGTGCATGAGCAATGACTCAATGTCTTCAGGATCGTATTTCATCACTTTTTTCATAGGTCTTTTCATTAGAAGAACATTACCGTGAAAATCCAAACGGTGATTCCCTCAAATACTTTTAATTTCTCGTTCAATTGTTTCAATGTGTAGAAAAGTCTGGACTTTACTGTTCCTTCACTGCACTTCATTACATCAGATATTTCTTGAATCGACATTTCCTGCCGAAATCTTAATTCGAAAGTGGTCCGCTTTGTTTCATCCAAATCGTTCAATGCTTCCTGCAACTTCAATTGAAATTGTTCCCGATCCATTTTCTGATTATCTGATACACTGTGATCGGAGTGAAACGAAATATCCTTATGTGCAGTGCGCCTGACTTCCATTTTGGCGTACTCATTTTTGCACATGTTGTGAGCAACACTATAGAACCAAGTTTTGAATGATCTTGATTCATCAATCGAATCTGTTTTTTGAATGAGCTTAGAGAATAAATCTTGCGTAAAGTCGCGGGCTTTTTCTTTGTCTTTCCATAACATTCGATGAAAATAGTTGTACATCAATTTTGCATATCGCGCATACAAAACTTCGAATGCTTGTGTATCCTTCTTTCCTATCAGGCTCACAAGTTTTTCGTCTTCAAGCGAAGTGTATGTGGTTTTGAATAAAGCCATAGGTCAGTCTAGCATCTTTGTTAATTTTTCTTTCTGACCTGTGAGCTCCGAGATTCTAAGAATATAATCCTTGGTCTGATTTTGCTTTTCAACATCACCAATTCTTTTATAGTAAGCGTGCAGCTGAAGTAAAGGAAAGAGGTAATTGCGATTCAACTCTACTCGGGCATTTATCTGAGTTTTGGAAAAAAGGTTTTCCCAATTGTAGACCAGTGCGGGGATATTTTCAATCTCTAGAGGGCTATACTTCATTGCAAGACCCGTGAGATAGAGGTTCTTTTTGTACTTTTCTATCTGGTCCGGAGAAAGTGTAAGGCTCATGTAGATGGGCGAGGTTGTTTTAGAGTTTACAATTTTGTCGAGTGCATTACCTGCGCTCACTCCCCTCATAGTGGATTCACTCACTCCAGCTTTTTCAGCTACTGTTTCAGCGTATGTATGGTTGCTCATCCAATCCAAGCATACCACTGTGACATCCGTGCGCATGCCTGAAAGTTGCTGGTCGATGATAATAGGATAGGTGTCTACATTTCCATTGGTCAGCAGAATGGCATTTGGTTCTAAGCTATTTAAAACATTTCGGTTGTACTCAGTCTCTGCAGCGCTGTATGGATCTATTGATTTTATTTTTTGACAATAGATCTTAGTCTGTTCGGTATTGCCGTTGATCACATTCATTGCAATCATATCGTCGAGCAATTCAGGTTCGTCAGGTTTCATGGAAATTGCTTTCTTCAAATCCTCAAACGATTCATCCGATTTATTGCCGTTTAGATAACTAGCATAGTACATGGCGAAGGAAGTGGGAACAGCGACCTTCATCTGAATTAGAATGTCGTCAAGAATTTTTTGAGACTGAGGGTTAATGATCTTTGATTTCGCAGTGTAGTTTTTATATCGCTCAGATTTATACCAAGAGATCCAGGCGTTTTCGTCACTGGGATCAATGGTTACTCGATCCTTCCAATATTCTGCGTTCGATTGATACTCGCCAGGGAGAAGGCGCTGGCTTTCAATAGCTTCCACTTCTATGGCTTGGGACACTGCCTTTTCGGAACCCTGAGCCTGAGATAGGCCGGTTATCGAAGAGGTTATGCAGAAGACTATGAGTAATGTGAAGTACTTTTTCATTTCGAGTGTCATGTTCATTTCGGTAGTCTGTACATGTTAAAAGGCTCAAGGTTCATGCTTTTGGAGAATAGTACCGCAAACGGCCATGAATTCGGCCAGAATCATAGCCGTGGCGCCCCATACGATATGATTTTCCAACTGATAGGCTGGAACTTTCATGATAAGACCACTTTGTTGCATCGGCACTTGGTAAATTTGAACTTTTTCATCCCCAATAAATTGTGAAGCGGGTGAGTATATAATATCTTGAACCTCCCTAGGATCGGGAATTAGATTGGGTTTGGCAGGTAATATAGAAACAAATGGATGAACCAGAAAGTTGCTAGGTGGAATGTAAACGGTGCTTAGGGAGCCCACAGGAATGAGTTCGTCTGTATTGATCCCAATTTCCTCCTGACTTTCTCGCATGGCAGTTGAAAGTAAATCGGCATCCCCAGGTTCAGCTTTTCCTCCTGGAAATGCAATTTGTCCGCTGTGCACTCCATCATAATCGGGTCGTTGAATAAGAACTAGATTCCATTTGTTGTTTTCCGGAAATAGGATCAGCATTACAGCACTATTTCGAGGCGGTGGGTCTAGATGCAATGCGTCCGAAGCTGGTAAACGTCCGCGAATGTTCATTAATTGATGAGCTCTTTCTCCGGGGAGATCTTGAGCCAATGAATGTCTGATTTCTTCGATTATATCCAACATATTCGCATGCAAATTAAGGGGTATGTTCCAAAGAGCACATTTTTGTTTGAATTGCGGATGGCTCTTTAGACCTCGTTTCACCCATGGTTCATTGAACCAGAATCCGCACTGGAAGTCGCGATGAAGCGCTGATACAATTTACCCCGCATTACGCATTAGGGCAATTTTTGTAGAATGCGTGCGGGATTCTCAAATCTAAGCGATAGAATACTGCATTCATCGGTAAAATTAGGGTGCAATTTTCCTATCGCTTGATTTGGGTTTATGTATCTGTCACATTCCAATTCCGTTTCACTCCATTGGCCTATAGCAGCTACTATGACGGCATTTGCCACTTCATGCTTATTAAATAGTCCAAACTATTTTATAAGCAGAATTGGTATTATCCCGAATCACGCGATGGCGATATCGGAATTCATAGGTCGAACTATTACTTTGCTCCATCGTGTAGATTCGAGAAACCCGCAGCACATTAACCGCAAGACACTTCCAATGCGCAATGCGGGATTATTTGATGGTGTATATTCATACATCAAGCATAAAAATCGGGAAAGTGCTTGATATCAAAGGGGGTTAGTGCTGTAATAGATTTCCAATGCGGATTCTGGGTTGAATGATTTTGCGAATAGAGGAACTGTGTAGCGAGGTGAAGTGGAATTTGGAGGTTCAATTTATTCTGTCAGTTTGAGTTTCATTTTATATTTTAGAGCCCATTAACAGAAAAATGCCGACTTATCTCCTAAACGAAGAATTCTGGTTTCCTCCGCTTGAAGAACAGGACCATGAAATTGTAGCCGTCGGCGGAGACTTGAGTCCTGAGAGGCTATTGCTCGGTTATGTTTCCGGTATTTTCCCTTGGTACAACGAACCGGGTGAGATCATGTGGTGGAATCCTTTCAAAAGATGTGTACTGTTTTGCAAGGAAATCAAAGTGAGTCACAGTATGCGAAATGTCTTTAATAAGAATCTATATCGAGTGACTTTTGATCAGGCCTTTAGCGAGGTCATGCAAGGATGCAGGAGTGGCGAACGCGAAGGTGAGACTTGGATTCATACTGAAGTAGTTGATGCATATTGTCTCTTGCATGCATTGGGATATGCCCACAGTGTAGAAGTATGGGATGGTGAAGAGTTGGTGGGCGGTTTATACGGAGTCAGTGTAGGTTCAATATTCTTTGGTGAAAGTATGTTCAGCAAAAAGCAAAACTCTTCGAAGTTTGCACTTATCAAACTCGCCGAAAAGCTAAACACTCTTGGCTTCGAACTAATCGACTGTCAGGTTTACAACGATCATTTAGGTAGCATGGGGGCAAAAGAGATAGATCGAGAGCATTTTATTCAACTACTCAATTCAAAAACAGAAGATCGAACGTTCCAAGGCAATTGGTCTCTTATGCCTGAATTTAAAACAGATTTTGCAGATGGAAGCGCCGTGAAGCCCTGAAAGTCTGCAGCGACAATTTCATTTGAAAAATCAAGGTTTAAGAGGTAGAGAGTAAATCAAATAATTCCTCCTCCGCGCACTGCACTTGATCTCCTGTCTTCATATTTCTCAAGCAGGTTTTGCCCGATTGAATTTCATCAGCGCCAATCATGACTACGAAAGGTATTTTTTTATCGTCGGCAAACTTCATTTGCTTTTTCAACTTAGCTGCCTCGGGATAATATTCTGAAGCAATGCCACGTTTTCTAAGTTCAAATAGTAGTTTCAAGCAATAACTGCTTTCATTCTCTCCAAAGTTTACAATAAGTGCGCGCGTAGTCTGACCAATTTCATCCGGAAAAAGATTGAGTTCTTCTAACACGTCATAAATTCGGTCGGCACCAAAAGAAATTCCAATTCCTGAAACCCCAGGTAGTCCGAATATACCTGTTAGGTCATCGTAGCGCCCACCGCCACAGATGCTGCCCATAGCTATGCCATGCGCCTTCACTTCGAAGATGGCTCCGGTGTAATAGTTCAGACCCCTTGCCAATGTAATATCCAATTCAAGTTGACCGTTCAAAAATCCGATTTTCGCAGATTCATTCAGAACGTATTCAATTTCATCAATGCCCTTTATTCCAATTTCACTTGCTGAAAGGCCACTTCGGAGCATCGCAAGTCTCGATTCATTAGTTCCTTCAGAGGTGAAAAATGATTTTATAGAAGTAAGATTGGCTTCGCTAAATCCTCTTTCTTTCAATTCCTTTTCTACTCCATCCCATCCAATTTTATCTAGTTTATCGATGGCCACTGTCATATCAGTCATTTTATCTGAGATACCCGCCACCTCTGCAATTCCGGCCAGAATTTTTCGATTATTGATCTTGATTGTGAATGAAGGAAGACCCAGTTCTGACAGAGCTTTATCGAAAAGTTGAATCAATTCTATTTCACTAACCAAACTTTCTGAACCAATAATGTCGGCATCACATTGATAGAATTCACGGTATCTTCCCTTTTGAGGTCTATCTGCGCGCCACACAGGCTGGATTTGATATCTTCTAAATGGAAAGGTTATTTCATTTTTGTTCATAGCCACATATCGAGCAAAAGGCACCGTTAGATCATATCGCAAAGCCTTTTCGCAAATGGCAGGTGCGATTTTTTTTAAGTCTTTATTTGCTATCCACTCATTATCTACTTTTTTCAGAAAGTCTCCGCTATTGAGAATTTTGAAAATAAGTTGATCACCTTCATCTCCATATTTACCAGTTAAGGTGGAGAGGTTCTCCATACTTGGAGTTTCCAGTGCTTCAAATCCAAATATTTCAAAATATCTTCGAAGTAATCCAAAAATATATTGTCTGCGAGCCATTTCCCGCGGTGAAAAGTCTCGTGTTCCTTTTGGTATGGATGCTTGATTCATCTAGTAAAAAATTTCCGATTGAACTTGGATGTTTTTAGAGGTTCCTAATCCTTTTTATTATTTTGACTTCTTTGCCTTATGAATACATAGACTAGTAACAAAATCAGCCCTATCCAAATAAATCTCATCATTTTGTAAAGGTGTGAATTTTAATCAGGAATATCCTCTGACTAATAGCCCGCGAAGATAGATGATTCATAGACGTACCTTTGCGTCATAAATGATATCAGCTGTTCAATTAAAAGGACATACCGGGCCCCTCTACGTTTTATGCGCTGGCGCACAATCCGGTCGCTTTTTTTCGGCGGGTTCAGATGGTTTTGTGGTAGAATGGGATTGCGCGACAATGGCTCAGGCCGGCAAAGTAATTCGGGTGGGCGAGGCAGTTTACAGCTTGCATTTCGACCGAGAAAATGAAATTTTGCTGATAGGAACTTCCGGTGGAAAGATTCATGTTGTTGACTTTCGAACCTCAAAGGAGTTGAGATGTCTTGAGGTTCACAGCAAGGGTATATTTGGATTTTACAAATTGGATGAAGGTCGAAAGTTCATGGCCTTAGGAGGCGATGGGCAAACTAGTTTGTGGTCATATCCCGATTTTGAATTACTGAATTCGCATCAGTGGCATGGAGGTAAGTGCAGGGAATTGGTTGCTATTAGTTCTTCTTTATACGCGATGGCAACTTCTTCAGGAGAACTCATTGTAATAGACCCTTTGCTTTCGATAATTCAAAAGAGATTTGAGGCTCATTCGAGCGGAATGACATCCTTGGCTATTCATCCGAAGAAACCCATATTACTCACAGGCGGCAGAGATGCGCATATGAATTCTTGGAATATTGAGAACGATTTCGAAAAAATATTGTCAATGCCCTTGCACAATTATGCCATTTATGACATGAGTTTTGATCCAAGTACAACGATTCTGGCGACAGCGAGTCGCGATAAAACCATAAAGCTCTGGGATGCTTCGAGCATGGAGCTTATACAAAAACTCGATTTCCATGCCGGCGGGCACACTAGATCGGTAAATGATCTTCTATGGATTTCTGAGAAGCTGTTTGTTTCTTGCGGCGATGAAGGAGTAATCGTGGTATGGAGTTTAAAATAATTGTAGAGGGTCCCTTTTCATCAAACTTCCAGGCAAACACGGTAGCCAGCATGCGAACGTACGTTCAACACAGCGCCATTTTCAAAAATGAGATATTGGCCTTTGATACCCACTAATGTTGAAACGATTTCAGGTTCTTTATCAAGTTTAATGGACCGAACTTTAACAGGATATCGCAGCACAGGGTATTCTATTTTGGTAATAGCGTCATCATCAAAAATAAACTCTTGATATTCTTCAGGCAGAAGACCAAGGGCATCTTCTTTCGCATCGATCATCGGCTGGAGATTGGTGAAAACATTTTTCAACATGTTTTGCCAATGAGTTTTATCGGAAAAATGATCTTTCATGGCAACTTCAATAAGTCCAGCCAACTGCCTGTATGGGGTTTGAGCAATTAGAATTCCTTCGCTGGCTCCCTGATCAATCCATCGGTAGGGTACATTTGATGAGCGTGTTACACCCACTTTTATATCGCTAGTTCGGGTGAGGTATACGAAGTGAGGTTGATTGTGATTTTTTTGTTCCCAATCAAAATCTCGTAAGGCAATTCCTTCATGAATCCTACTAAGTTCAGGACGCAGTATACTGGGTGTAGCCGCGGGCGAGGTGAGCCAAGCATCGTAACTCAAACCTTCACCAAAAGTTTTTTTTATTTTTTTTCCTGTGGCAATACAGTGAATCTCGTTCAAAAAACTGAGCCTCACTTCTTTGCCTACAAAAGGATTGAGTTCAAATGGATCCATTGGCTCTAGTACATCTGCCGTCGTCCATTGATAATGTACAACATCATCTAGTCTGGATGACATTTTTCTTAAATTTCCTGTGATCTTCATCACTGGCAAAACTAAATATTGTAAGACATTTGCGAACTATTGAAGAACAAACATTATTTGAATACAATGGAACACACAGCTCTGAAAAATTATGTTGAAGGGAATATGCCGGGTAGTCTTACTTATGCGGAATACCGAGAACTTGTAACAAAGTTGCACGATGAAGGCAAGGTTACAGGTCACGAGCAGTCTGAATCATTACTTGAATACAGCAAATTGAATGAACACCGAATGAATCGTTGGGATAAACATTTTAAGGTTCAGGAGGATTTTGCTACAGATTTTTCATTGCCCAAGGGTAAGTTTTATTGGCTTGTAATTACAGAAGGTTGGTGCGGCGATTCGGCACAGGTGCTGCCAGGTATTGTGAAAATTGCTGAACTGTTCCCACAAATCGAATTGAAGGTAGTACTTCGAGATGACTATCCTGATTTGATGAACGAGGTGCTAACCAATGGCAAAAAGGCTATACCAATTCTGGTTTGTTTGAATGAAGAGGGAGACTTTTTGTGGAAATGGGGTCCGCGTCCTGCCATAGCCGATGAGCTTGTGCAGTCTCATAAGTTGAAGGCTGATTATGATGCCGAAGAAATGAAAAAGGACTTACACCTTTGGTATGCGCGCAACGCTCAATTGGTTGTATTGGAAGAGTTGAAAGAGGTGTTGAAAAATTGGCTGGCCGTTGTAAAATGAAGTCATTCCAAGGTTGAATAGAAATTAAAATCCGCTTACTTCGCATTTTTTTTTATTTTAGCCCTGCTTTCGAACCAAGCATAAACCTTTTAAATCTAAATAATCATGAGAAGACCTCTACTATTAGCATGTGCCTTATTGGGCGGAATGGCCGTTTCGGCTCAAACACTTTTATTTGACGACAATTTTGACAATCTATCAGCCGGCATGGGAGTTGCCGAGCAAAACTCAGGTTGGGACACTTGGGATGGAAGTGCAGGTGTAGACGGAGAAGTTTCGTCAGACTTTGCCTCTAGCGGTTCAAATAGTGCCAAAATTGATGGAACTGGAGTCGATTTAGTATTACCGATTGGCCCGTATAACGGATCAGGTAAGTACGATGTAAAATTCAAAATGTATATTCCTATCGGCTCAGGCGGTGCTTATTTCAACGCTATGCACCAGTGGAGCAGTTCAAGTACTTCTTATCAGTGGGCAGTTGATGTGTTCTTCAACAATCAAGGAAATGTTACTTGGACAGCAGGTTTTGTAGAAGGCGGAGATGCTCAAGTAACGCTTGGTCAGTGGTTTGATATTCAGATTACGGCCGATCAAGATGCTGATTTGGGCTACCTCTATTTGAATGGCGAAATGATTCATTCTTGGACTTGGTCTTTGAACAACGCCAATGGAATGGCAGGTCTGAACCAAATTGCTGCAGTAGATTTCTACGGAACTAATACTTCTCAAGGTGAAGGTCTCTACTACATTGATGATGTGGAGCTTTGGGAATCAACTGGTGTATATGTTCAGGCTGTAAATGGACCATCTGAACCGGCATTTTTCCCTAATCCGGCGAATGATAATCTGACCGTAAGCCTTCCTGAAACATGGAACGGAGCGACTATTCAAGTGATCGACCTCACAGGAAAAGTGGCCATTGAAAGAAGAAACGTTTCAGTTGTGAATACACATTTTGATCTTTCTTCTCTCGCCGGGGGTGTTTATTTGGTGAAAATGAAATCAGAGAGCAACGAACTTACTAGAAAACTCATCATCAGAAATTGATTTTGAGCTGATACAGCATGAAAGCCCTGCCATTGGCGGGGCTTTTTGCTTTTTTGGAACGGACTTTGCTATCCCGCATGAGAAATTCACAATGGTCTTTTGGAAAGGAAATGTTAATAGATCAATTGGGAACAACCTACATGTGAATTTTGCAGTCAATTGAGCAAACAGTAAGAACCATATGCTAATACAAGTA
>Ga0209591_10000538_pt1 | contig 48928 bp, 41 predicted proteins | sample MAT01_FD_187207 | JGI IMG/M metagenome (GOLD analysis project Ga0209591, IMG submission 187207) | Freshwater microbial communities from Lake Fryxell liftoff mats and glacier meltwater in Antarctica - MAT-01 (SPAdes) (version 2) | ecosystem: Environmental > Aquatic > Freshwater > Ice > Liftoff...
GGGCCGGGTTGAGGACGCACGTGACCCCGGCGGTGGCGGCCCCCCGGACCGCCGCGGCCACCGCCCCGCCCGGTATCTCGGTACTCACCAGCACGCACCCGACCCCGGCGCCGGACCCGGCGCCGGACCCGGCGCCGGACCCGGCGGCGGGGGTGACGGCGGCGCTGACGGCGGCGCTGACGGCGGCGGGGGTGACGGCGGCGTTCGCCCCGGCCCCGACGGCGATCTGGTTCTCCCCGACACGGTCGACGACGATCAGGGCGACGCCGGTGGCCACACCGTCGAGCACGGCCACCGCCCCGGTGTCGACACCGTCGGCTCGCAGCTCGTCCAGGGCCTCCGCGCCGGTGTCGTCGGCACCCACCGCCCCGACCAGCGAGACCTCGGCGCCGGCGCGGGCGGCGGCGACGGCCGCGTTGGCCCCCTTGCCTCCGCCGAAGCGCTGCACCCCCGGCCCGACGACCGTCTCGCCGGGGCCCGGGAGCCGGTCCGCCGTCACGACGAGGTCGACGTTCACGGCGCCGACGACCACGACCCGCCCGGGCGGTCCGCCCACCCGACCGCGCACCGGCACCCGAACGGGATCGTGCGAGGTCATGACGGCGCGGGTGCGACGGAGCCACGCAGCTGGACCTGGGTGGCCGGCAGCCCGAGCGACTCGCTCGCAGTGCCCTCGATCAGGTCGAACAACGCCGTCACCGCCCGGAACCCCATCTCGTGCGAAGCTACCGCACGTCACGCACCGATCTCGCCGACCTCGCCGAGCAGCGGGTCGGCACCGCAGCGGGCGACGGCGGCGTTCCCGGTACGGATCATCGCCCGGTGTCGGACCTCGGCCGCGTGGGCAATCGGCGTGGCCCCGCTCCCCCGGTGCGTCATTCTGAGGAATGTTCGAGTGCACCCTCCCGACCTCCGCCTACGTCAGCACGCTGACGATCGACCGGGACACCACCACGCCACCCGAGCAGTGATCGCGCGGATACGGTCACACCATGCCCACGCCGCTGGTCATCGACACCGACCCCGGCGTGGACGACGCCGTCGCGCTGCTCCTCGCGCTGCAGAGCCCCGAGGTGGAGCTGGTGGCGGTCACGGCGTCGTTCGGCAACATCGGCCTCGACGGCACGTTCGCGAACGCCCGCAGGGTGCTCGCGCTCGCCGGCCGACCCGACGTCCCGGTCGCCGCGGGCGCGGCTCGACCGCTCATCCACCGGGGCGAGGCGTGGGCGTCCGAGTGGCACGGCGCCGACGGCCTGGGTGGCCGCACCGCCCATTTCCCCGCACCGGGCGCCGGTGACCCGCGCTCGGCGCTCGCGCTGACCGCCGACGTGCTGGCGGCCGCCACCGAGCCCGTCACGATCGCCTCGATCGGCCCGCTGACCGACACCGCCCTGCTGCTCGCCGCCCATCCCGAGCTGGCCGGGCGGATCGGCCGGATCGTCGTCATGGGCGGCGGGTTCTCGGGTGGCAACGTCACGGGCGCGGCCGAGTTCAACGTCCACGCCGACCCCGAGGCCGCCCAACGGGTGCTGACCCAGTCCGACGTACCCGTCACGCTGGTGCCGCTGGACCTGACGATGCGCTGCCTCGCCGACGATGCCTGGCTCGCCGCACTCGACGCCGCCGGGCCCCGGTCGAGACTGCTCGGCACCGTCCTCGCCTCCTATCGCACGGCCTTCCGCGCTCGCCACGACATCGACGCCGTGGCGGTCCACGACGCCGTCGCCGTGCTGGAGGCGGTGCTGCCCGGCACGTTGCGCACCACGCCGATGCCGGTGACCGTCGCGTGCGACTTCGGCCCCACCCGCGGCGCCACGGTCGCCGACCGGCGCCGCGGCGCTGCGGGCACCCCCGTCGCCGTGGCCCTGGACGCAGATGTGGACACGGTTCTGGCGGAGATCCTGCGGCGCGTCACCCGCATGGGCTGAGGCGCTCCCGCACGGAGCCGTCAGGCCAGGCCGTTCTCGATCGCGTAGCGGACCAGTGCCGCGCGGTTGGGCAGCCCCAGCTTCCGCAGGACGTGCTGGACGTGGTTCTCGACCGTGCGCGGGGAGAGCACCAGCCGGGCGGCGATCTGGCGGCCCGTCAGGCCGTCGACCACCAGCCTCAACACGTCGGCCTCCCGCTCGGTGGGCGCCACCCGTCCCGACCCCGCGAGCCGGCCGTACGCCTCGAGGACCACGGCGGCCAGGCCGGGGCTGAACACGGCCTCACCCGCCGCGGTTCGGCGCACGGCGTCACCGATCAGCGCCGCCCCACCGGTCCAGACGAGGTAGCCGGCGGCGCCGTCCTGCACGGCGCCGAGGACGTCGCGGTGTTCGGCGACCGCGGAGACCACGAGCACGGCGGTGCCCGGCGCCGCGACGGCGAGCGGCCCGATGGCCGCCCGCGTGCCGGCGCCGGCCGTGTCCAGGTCGACCACGGCCACCTCCGGGCGCCCCGCCGCCACCAGCGCCACGGCCTCCTCCGGGTCGTCCGTGCGGCCCAACAGCCGCACCCCCCGCACCGGGAGCGCGTCGCCGATCCCGGCAGCGTCCCCGGCCACCAGCACCACCGTGACCCCCGACGACTCCGCCCCGACCGCGCCCATCCGCCCCTCCGCCTCCGCTCCTGCCCGCCTCCACGCCGGGACGTCCCCGCGCACCCACCGGCCCCGTATGTGCCCGTGGCCAGAACCGTCCGACCACTCCTCGGCCATCCATCAGTCGTCGGCCCACTCGTCGGCCCAACCCTGCTCGAGTGCGTACCGCACGAGCTGGACGCGGTTGGCCAGCTGGAGCTTGCGCAGCGTGTTCTGCACGTGACTCTCCACGGTCCGGTGCGACACGGCCAGTCGTTCGCCGATCTGGCGGGCCGTGAGCCCCTTGGCGACGAGCCGCAGCACCTCGGTCTCCCGTTCGGTCAGGGCCGGCGTCGGACCGGCCGCGGGGGTCCCCGCGATCCGACGGAACTCGCCGAGGACCAGACCGGCCAGGCCCGGGGTGAACACGGCGATCCCCTCGGCGGTGCGCCGGACGGCCGCGAGAAGCTCGTCGGCCCCGGCCGACTTCACCAGGTAACCGATGGCGCCCGCCTTCACCGCGTCGAGGACGTCGGTGTGTTCACCGCTCGCCGACAGCACGAGGATCCGGGTGGCGGGCAGCTTCGCGAGGATGCCCGCGATCGCCTGCACGCCCGACGTCGCCCCGAGGAACAGGTCCATGAGGACCACCTGCGGGCGGGTCGCCACCGCGATCCGGACGGCGGCGTCGGCGTCCGGCGCGGTGGCGACGACGTGGATCCCGCGTTCGGTGAGGTCGCGCGCCACACCCTCGCGCCAGATCGGGTGGTCGTCGACCACCATCACCGTGATCGTCACGCCCGCTCCGTCCTGATGATCCATTCGGTGCCCCCGGACCCCGTCTCGCATCGGATCTCCCCGCCGAGGTCGAGCACCCGGCCGCGGATCGAGCGCGTCACGCCGAGCCGGCCCTGCGCCGCGGCGTCCGCCAGCCGTCCGGCGGGGATGCCCGGACCCTCGTCACGCACGCTGATCTCGACACCGGTGCCGAGGTCCTCCAGCAGGACCCACGCCGGTGCGTCGACCCCGACGTGCACCGCCACGTTCGCGAGTGCGGCCGCCACGACGGCCACCAGCTCGTCGACGGCGTGCGCAGGCAGGTACACGGCGTGCGCGGGCGCCGACACGGTGACCCGCGGGGAACCGAGCGCGCGGAGGCCGGCGGCCAGGTCATGGCGGCCGTGCACGTCCACGGGCGCGGGCCCGGTGACGAGCAACCCGCGCAGGGCGAACTCCTGGTCCCCCGCGAGCCGGCCCAGCTCACCGGCGTCCCCGCCCAGCTCGGCGCCGCGCCGCCGCAGGTAACCGAGCACCTGCAGCACCCCGTCGTGGACGGCGCGGGCGAGCCGGTCGCGTTCGGCCATGGCCGCCTGCGAGGCGACGGCCCGGCGGAGCCGCTCGGCCGAGCGCAGCAGGACCGTGGCGGCGAACCCGACCGTCAGACCGGCGAGGAACAGCAACTGGACGTCGCCGAGCTCCCGCTCCGGGCGGGCCTGCACCAGCAGCAACGCCGCGGAGACGACCAACGCGCCGGCGAGCCCACCGCGCACCCCGCCCGCGAGCGCGAGCGCGAGCACGGGACCGGAGGTCCAGACCGAACCCATGACGGGCGCATCGGCACCGACCTGGGCCGCGGTCTGGACCAGTGGCGTCGTGGCCATGATCGCCACGGTGACGGCCAGGTCGACGAGCGCGAGGCGGCCACGCAGGTCCCGCGCCCCCGGCAGCCCTCCGAAGTAGCCGTAACCGGTGACGGCGGTCCACCCGCACATCACGGCGACCACCAGGATCGCGCCGACCTGCGTGGCGTAGTCCTCCAGCATGTAGAGGATCACCGCGACGGCACTGACCAGCGTCAGGACCCGGTAGATCAGCAGCCCACGCCACAGCGCCTCGAGCGGGCGCTCGAGCACGGCGACGGAGCTGACGGTCACGTGCTCATCCTCGCGGGACAGGGTCGGCCGGCGCGATCCGTAGGACTACGGGGATCTCAGCCGGGCCGCGTGCCGGTGATCAGCGCGTTGTAGAACCACGCCCGCGGCACCACCCGGGAGAGCACACGCCCGTCCAGCCACGACAGCCCCTGCCAGCCGCGGTAGGCGAACATCGCCCAGCCGGTGCCCAGCTTGCTGGGCGGGACAGCCGCCTCGAACGTCCGCACGGGCCAGCCGAGCATGGCCGCGGTGAACTCCTCGGTGACCACCCGCGCGTCGCGTGCCCCGGCGTCGCGGGCGAGTCGCTCCAGCTCGGCGGGATCGAACACGTGGACGTCCACGACGGCCTCCAGCGCGGCGGCGCGCGAGGAGCCGTCGAGCTCGGTCTGCGGACGGCGCCATCCCGCCAGGGCGGGGGCCTTCGTGATCGTGGTGGCGGCGGACCAGGTGAGCGCGCCGAGCCGGCGGGCGTAGCGGTCGCCGATCCTCGTGGGCTCCCCGGCGAACACGAACCGCCCTCCCGGTCTGAGCACCCGCAGCACCTCGCGGAACGCGGTGTCGAGGTCGGGGATGTGGTGCAGCACCGCGTGCCCGACGACCACGTCGAACGTGGCGTCGTCGTAGGGCAGGCGCTCCGCGTCGGCGACGCGGCCGTCGACGTCGAGTCCGAGGTGCGCGGCGTTGCGCAGGGCCGCCGCCACCATGCCGGGCGACAGGTCGGTGACCGACCCGGTCCTCGCGAGCCCCGCCTGCATGAGGTTCAGCAGGAAGAACCCGGTTCCGCAGCCCAGCTCCAGCGCGCGGCCGTAGGGCCAGTCGGCGTCACCCGCGGCGTACCGGAACCGGTCGGCGGCGTAGGTGATGCAGCGCTCGTCGTAGGAGATGGACCACTTGTCGTCGTAGGAGCCGGCCTCCCAGTCGTGGTACAGCACGTTGGCGAGCTTCTGGTCGTGCCGTGCCGCCTCCACCTCCTCGGCGGTGGCGTGCGGGTGAGGAACCGGGTCCGTACTCATGGGCAGCAGCATCGCAGAACTGTCGGACGGGCGAGCTCACCCGGTCCGGGTGAGGCGGCACCCGGCTGTGGCACATCCTGCTGGCCAAGAACCTGGCGATGCTGTGCGTGGTCGGCGCCGTCGGGACCCTGCTCAGCGTTCTGCTGGCCTGGCGCATCGGCGACACCGATGCGCTGGTCAAGGCGTGCGGCCTGTTGATCACCATGATGCTGCTGTGGCTCGGCGTGGGGAACGTCCCGTCGATCGTCGCGCCGTTGCGCCACGAGCCGCTCGCTGCCCGGCCACACGACGGCACACTGAGACCGTTCCTGCTCTCCTTCGTCGTGTCCTGCGGGCTGGGCTACGTGGTCGACCTCATGCTGTCCTGGCGGATCTGGGCGAAGCGGACGGCGATCGAGGAGCTCGGCGGCCTGTGGCTGCCCGTCCTGCTGACGGTCGGCAGCGCAGCGGTGATCTGGGTGCTCCTGACTGTGGGCGCCGCGACGCTGGCCGAACAACCCGGTGTGCGCCGCGTCCTGCTCCGGGAGCTGGTGGAGTACCCCGCAACACGGGGCCGGGTCTTCGGTGCGCCTCACCCGCGCCGGGTGACGCCCGGGCGTCCGGCCGACGGCGGCGAACATCGCCCGACCTCGGACGGGGTGCCCACTGTCGGGTGACTCCATCGGTCAGCTCGCCCGACGGCGGTCGCCGTGGTGCTGAGTCCTTCACGATCCTCGTCCCGGGCCCGCCGCGCTCCCGAGCCGGTGGACCGGCGTTCGGCCTGGCCGTCCACATCGCTCGTCGACGCGGCGCTCAGCGCCCGGTGAACTCCGCCTTGCCGGGTCCGTTCGCCACGAAGGACTCCATGCCCCTGCGACGGTCGTCGGTGGCGAAGAGGGCGGCGAACATCTCCGCCTCCAGATCCAGGCCGGTACGCAGGTCCGTGTCCAGGCAGGAGTCGATCGCCTTCTTGGCCGCGGCCAGCGCCACAGCGGGGCCGCCCACGAACTGCTCGGCCCACCGTCGCGCTGCGGCATAGACCTCGTCGGCCGGCACGACCTCGTCCACGAGACCGATCGCCAGCGCCTCGTCGGCCTTCACCATCCGCCCGGTGAAGATCAGGTCCTTGGCTCGAGGTGCGCCGATCAGGCGCGTCATCCGCTGCGTGCCGCCGCCGCCGGGGATGATGCCGAGCAGGATCTCGGGCTGGCCGAGCCGTGCGTTGTCGCCGCAGACCCGGCGGTCGCAACCCAGCGCCACCTCCATGCCGCCGCCGAGTGCGAATCCGGTGATCGCGGCGACAGTGGGCTTGGGGATCTCCGAGATCGACCCGAAACACGCCGAGAGCCTTCGGGCGACCGGGGCGATGTCGGCGTAGGTCATCCCCACCATCTCCTTGACGTCGGCACCGGCGGCGAACACCTTCTCCCCGCCGTGGACGACCACCGACGCGACGTCCGCGCGACGCGCCGCCTCCTCGGCGCACGCCTTGAGCTCCTCCTGCACCTGCCGGTTGAACGCGTTCATCGGGGGGCGGTCCAGCCGGATCACCCCGACCCCGCCGTCGACCTCGAGCTGCACGAATTCGGTCACGGTGGAACCTTAACGGCCGCCCATGCAGTTCAGGAAAGCCACGTTCCTGCCCGGAGCGGGCATGAAAGTGGCTTTCCTGAACCTGGGCGACGCGGTCAGCACAGCCAGGCCGAGTAGCGGCCGCGGCGGCGCTGGGCCCGCAGGGGGAGCCCGAACGTCGCGGTGAGGTTGTCGTCGGTGAGCACGTCGTCGAGGAGGCCGGCGGCCACCACGGCACCTTCGCGCAGCAGCAGACCGTGGCTGTACCCGATCGGGATCTCCTCGACGTGGTGGGTGACCAGCACCGACACGGGCGCGTCCGGGTCGGCCGCCAGCGTTGTGAGGCGTCCGATGAGGTCCTCGCGGGCGCCGAGGTCGAGGCCCGCGGCGGGCTCGTCGAGCAGGAGCAGCTCGGGGTCGGTCATGAGCGCGCGGGCGATCATGGTGCGCTTGCGCTCACCTTCGGACAACGTGCCGAACCGCCGCCCGGCCAGCGCTCGCACGCCCAGGGCGTCGAGCAGGGCGTCGGCGCGGTCGGTGTCGGCGCCGTCGTACCGCTCGCGCCAGCGGCCCAGCACCCCGTAGCCGGCGCTGACCACCACGTCGCGGACCGTCTCGTCGTCGGGCACGCGCGCCCCGAGGGAGGCCGAGCTCAGTCCGATGCGGGTGCGCAGCTCGAACACGTTGACCCGGCCGAGCTTCTCACCGAGCACGTGCACCGTGCCGTCGGACGGGTGCAGCTCCGCCGCCGCCAGCCGCAGCAGGGTCGTCTTGCCCGCCCCGTTCGGACCGAGCACGACCCAGCGCTCGTCGACCTCGACGTGCCAGTCGATGTCGTGGACCAGCGTGGACGGGCCGCGCCGCACCGCCACGCCGTCCATCCGGATCACGAGGTCCGTGAGATCGGGACCTCCGGTGCCGTCACGCGCCGCGTCGACGGCCCGCGCCGCGACATCGGGCACGGCGACACCCCGCCCCGCATCGTCGGGTCGTGCGGCACTACCCGCAGTGAACAAGGACTCAGGGTGCGATCCCGGCGCTGCCACGTCGCCTATCCTCGCCGATCGTGTCGGTCTTCCCGCTGGGTGCCCACGTCGATGCCGTCGGGGTCCGCTTCGCAGTCGCTTCCACCAGCGCGGATGCTGTGGAGGTGTGTCTGGTCTCCGGTCCCGACGCCGAGCCGACGGAGCGGCGCGTCGCCCTGACCGAACGGACGTTCGGGGTGTGGCACGGACACGTCCCCGGAGTCCGCGCCGGGCAGCGCTACGGCTACCGGGTGCACGGCCCCTACCGTCCGTGGGACGGGCTGCGCGCCAACCCGGCGAAGATCCTCGTCGACCCCTACGCACGCCGGATCGTCGGCCGGGTCACGAACCTGGCGGCCGCGCGCGGCTGGGTGGACGACCCGATGACGGGCCTGCGCAGCACCGTCGACTCGCTCGGCCACGTGCCGCTCTCGGTCGTCACGGCGCCGGACGTACCCACTCCCGTCGACCGTCCGGACGTGCCGTGGTCGGAGACGGTGATCGCCGAGCTGCACGTCCGCGGCCACACGATGCTCCACCCCGACGTGCCGCCCGAGCACCGTGGCACCTACCTGGGGCTGGCCCACCCCGCGGTGACCGGGCATCTGCGCCGCATCGGCGTCACGGCCGTGGAGCTGCTGCCCGTCACGTCCATCGCCGACGAGCCGCCGCTGCTGCAGCGCGGCATGAGCAACTACTGGGGCTACGCGACGTTGGGGTTCCTCGCCCCGCACGCGGGCTACGCGAGCGTGCCGGGCGCGGAGATCGCGGAGTTCCGGGCGATGGTGGCGGCGATGCATGCGGCCGGTATCGAGGTGATCCTCGACCTGGTGCCCAACCACACCGCCGAGGGCGGCGTCGGCGGGACGACGCTGTCCTACCGGGGCCTGGATGCGCCCGCGTACTACTCACTCGGCGGCAACGGCCACGACGCCGACATCACCGGCACCGGAAACACCCTCGACCCGGGCTCGCCCATGGTGATCCGGCTCGTCTGCGACGCACTGCGGCACTGGGTGACGGCGTTCGGCGTCGACGGTTTCCGCATCGACCTCGCCAGCGTCCTCGGCCGGCCGCGCAGCGGCGCGTTCGACCCGAACTCCCCCCTGCTGACGGCGATCGCGATCGACCCGATCCTGTCGGGCGTCAAGCTGATCGCCGAGCCGTGGGACGCCACCGGTGAGGGCTACCGGGTCGGCGGGTTCGGCGTCGCGTGGTCGGAGTGGAACGGCCGGTTCCGCGATGCGGTGCGCGACTTCTGGCGCGGCCACGGCGGTATCGGCGAGGTCGCCTCGCGTCTGACGGGCAGCTCCGACCTGTACAAGCACTCGGGACGCAGGCCGTGGGCGTCGGTCAACTTCGTCACCGCTCACGACGGGTTCACGCTGCGCGATCTCGTGTCCTACGAGCGCAAGCACAACGAGGCCAACGGCGAGGCCAACCTCGACGGCACTGACGACAACCGCTCGCAGAACCTCGGCGTGGAGGGCGACACGTCCTCTCCGGTGATCCTCGCGAGGCGGTTGGCGACCGCCCGCGCACTGCTCGGCACCGTGCTGCTCTCGACGGGGACACCGATGCTGCTCGCCGGCGACGAGCGGTGGCGCACCCAGGGCGGCAACAACAACGCCTACTGCCACGACGACGAGACGTCCTGGACGGACTGGACGCCGGACGCCTCGGCCGCATCACTGACCGGCTTCACGCAGCGGGTGGCCGCGATCCGCCACGGCTCAGCGGCGCTGCATCGCGACCGCTTCTACCGCCACGGGGAGATCCTCTGGTGGCATCCGGACGGGCGCCGGATCGGGGGGCACGACTGGCACGACGGCGAGCTGCACACCCTCGGCCTGCTGCGTGGGGAGTGGCTGCTGTTCCTGCACGGCGGGCCCGACGCGGTGCCGGCGACGCTGCCCCCAGCGGGACCGTTCACCCCGGTCGTCGACAGCACCCGCCCCGACGGCGCCCCGGCGAGCAGCCGCCCCCTCCCGTCGAGCACGACGATCACCCTCCCGCCGCGCTCCCTGCTCCTCCTGCGCACCACCCCCTGACCCGCGAGTCGGGGCCAGCGTGCGCGCGAGTCGGGGCCAGCGTGCGCGCGAGTCGGGGCGTGCACGCGAGTCGGGGCCAGGGTGCGCCCGCAGGCGCGAACCGCCACGACTGCTGTACGAGCGGCACTCTCGGGCGACGAGTTCGCACGAGAGTGCCGTTCGCGCGGCGCAGGTCAGGCCAGGACCACCTTGCCCAGTTCCGCCGGGCTGGCCAGCAGGTCGTGGTGGGGCAGGACCCTGACCGTGTAGCCCGCCAGGCCCGCGTGCGGCAGGGGCACCACGGCTTCGAAGCGGTTGCCGTCATCGTCGCCGTCCACCGCACCGACGTGCGTCATCGCCACCGTGGTGGAGCCGCGCAGCTCGTCGGCCTCGTCCACCTGCCCGACGACGGCCTGCACCACCACGTCGGACGGCGAGAGCCCCCCGAGCGCGACGGCTGCGCGCATCGTCATCGGCGCACCGACCACCGGCGTGTCGGGGAGCCCGGACGCGTCGACGCCGAGCACCTGCACCCGGTTCCACGCCGCACCCAGCCGCGCCCGGTAGGCCGCCAGCTCCTTGGCGCCGGCGAACCCGTCGGCCGCGATCAGGGTGGCCGCGCGGGCGGCGGGCGCGTAGAGGCCCTGAGTGTACTCCTGCACCATGCGCGTGGCCTGCACCTGGGGGCGCAGGGTCGTCAAGGTGTGGCGCACCAGCTCCACCCAGCGCGGCGGGACGCCGTTGGTGCGCTCGTAGAACACCGGGCCCACCTGCGTGGCCAGCAGTTCGTAGAGCGCATTGGCCTCGAGGTCGTCGCGGCGGGTGGGGTCGGTGATGCCGTCGGCGGTGGGGATGGCCCAGCCGTTGGCGCCGTCGTAGAACTCGTCCCACCACCCGTCGCGGATGGAGAGGTTGAGCCCGCCGTTGAGCGCCGACTTCATGCCCGACGTGCCGCACGCCTCCAACGGCCGCAGCGGGTTGTTGAGCCAGACGTCGCAGCCCCAGTAGAGGTAGCGGGCCATCGACATGTCGTAGTCGGGGAGGAACGCGATGCGGTGGCGCACGGCCGGGTCGTCGGCGAACTGCACGACCTCCTGGATCAGCGCCTTGCCACCGTCGTCGGCCGGGTGCGACTTGCCCGCCACGACGAGCTGCACCGGACGGCTCGGGTCGAGCAGGAGGTCGCGCAACCGGTCCTTGTCCCGCAGCATCAGGGTCAGCCGCTTGTAGGTCGGGACACGTCGGGCGAAGCCGACGGTCAGCACCTCCGGGTCGAAGACGTGGTCGGTCCAGCCCAGCTCGGGGGCGGACGCGCCGCGTTGCAGCCACGCCTCCCGGACGCGGCGGCGGACCTCGTGGACCAGCCGCGCGCGCAGCGCACCCCGCAGCTCCCACAGGGTCTGGTCGGAGACCCCGGCCGGGACGCCGCCCGGCTCGCCGATCAGCTCCGTGACCTCGCGGGCCTCCCAGGTGGCCCCGTGGACGCCGTTGGTGACCGAACGGATCGGGACCTCGTCGGCGTCGAATCCCTCCCAGAGGGAGCCGAACATGCCCCGCGACACGGCACCGTGCAGCTTCGACACGCCATTGGCCCGCTGGGCCAGGCGCAGCCCCATGTGCGCCATGTTGAACATGGTGGGGTTCTCCTCCGAACCCAGCGCGAGCACCCGGTCGGTGGGGACGCCGGGCAGGAGGGTGTCGATGGGGTCTCCGCTGTCGGTGCGACCCGCGGCGAAGTAGTGCTGCACCATCTCGACGGGGAACCTGTCGATGCCCGCGGGGACGGGCGTGTGGGTGGTGAACACCGTGCCCGCCCGGACGGTGGCGACAGCCTCGTCGAACGACAGGCCCGGCCCGTCCTGCAGCTCGCGGATGCGCTCCAGGCCCAGGTAGCCGGCGTGGCCCTCGTTGGTGTGGAACACCTCCGGCGACGGGTGGCCGGTGGCGGCGCAGAACGCGCGGACGGCCCGCACGCCGCCGATCCCGACGAGGATCTCCTGGCGGATGCGCTGGTGCTGGTCGCCGCCGTAGAGCCGGTCGGTGACGCCACGCAGGTCGGGCTCGTTCTCCTCGATCTCGGTGTCGAGCAGCAACAGCGGAACCCGGCCGACCGCGGCCTGCCAGACGCGCGCGGACAGCGTCCGGCCGGCGGGCATCGCCACGGACACGAGGATCGGGTCGCCGCCGTCCCCGCAGAGCAACCGCAGGGGTAGCCCCTGCGGGTCGAGCACCGGATAGTGCTCGAGCTGCCAGCCGTCGAGCGAGAGCGACTGCCGGAAGTAGCCCGACCGGTACAGCAGCCCGACGCCGATCAGCGGCAGGCCGAGGTCGGATGCCGACTTGAGGTGGTCACCGGCGAGCACGCCGAGACCGCCGGAGTAGTTGGGCAGCACCTCGGAGACGCCGAACTCCATCGAGAAGTAGCCGACGGCGTCGGGCAGCGTCGGGTCGTCCTCACGTTCGGTCTGGTACCAGCGTGGCTCGCGGAGGTACGCCGCGAGGTCGTCGACCAGCTCCCGGACGGTGACGACGGTCTCGGCATCGGCGGCCAGTTCCGCCAGCCTCGCCGTAGTCATCTCGCCGAGCAGCCGTACAGGATCGTGACCGGCGCGGTCCCACGCATCCGGGTCCAAGGTGGCGAACAGGTCGTGGGTGGGTGGATGCCAGGTCCACCGCAGGTTGGTGGCCAACGTCTGCAGCGGCGCCAGCGATGGCGGGAGCTGCGCCCGGACGGTGAAACGGCGAAGGGCTCTCACAGGCACGAAGCGTAGTTGAATCGACGGCGGGATCGGTCAAGAAGGCCCCGGCCAGGGCTGGACGGGCGCATGCGCCCCGAGGATCCTGGGCGGGCACCCGTCTCGGTGACGATCACATGAACGATGCGCGGACGACGGCGGCCCGTTCCGATCGTGGCGGGAGCGGGTAGGTAGGTTTGTAGCTCACACGAGGTGATCCGGGGGTGCGCCGATGACCGGTCGGCTGGGTATCGATGACATCAGCCCCTCGGTCGGTGGCGGACGTCATCCCGCCAAGGCCGTCGTCGGCGAGGTCGTCCCGATCTCGGCCACGGTGTGGCGGGAGGGACACGACGCCGTCGCCGCCAACGTGGTGTGGCGCAGGCTCGGCGACCGGGCCTCCGCGCAGCACGTGCGGATGGAGCCCGTCGGCTCGGACTCCGACCGGTTCGCCGCCACGGTCGTGCCCGACGAGGAGGGTCTGTGGACCTTCCGGGTGGACGCGTGGAGCGACCCGTGGGCCACGTGGCGCAACGCGGTCACCAAGAAGCTCGACGCCGGGCAGAGCCCCGAGGAGCTGGCCAACGACCTGGAGCTCGGCGCGCGCCTGCTGCAGCGCGTGGGCCGGCGCCCGGCCGAACGCCCCCACCGTGACCTGCTCTTCGGCGCCGCCAACGCGCTGCGCGACACCGCGATGCCGCTGCGCAACCGGGTGGCGCCCGCGCTGTTCCCCGCCGTCGAGAAGATCATGGTCGAGCGTCCGGTCCGGGAGCTGATCACCCGTGGTCGCGCCCAGCAGGTCTACGTCGACCGGCCACGCGCGCTGTACGGCTCCTGGTACGAGTTCTTCCCACGCTCCACCGGCGGGCGCGACGAGACCGGCCGCGCGGTGCACGGCACGTTCGTGACCGCGGGCAAGGAGCTCGACCGCGTCGCCGCGATGGGCTTCGACGTGGTCTACCTGCCACCCATCCACCCCGTCGGCACCCGGCACCGCAAGGGCCGCAACAACTCCGTCAACGCCGGACCCGGTGACGTCGGCTCGCCGTGGGCCATCGGCTCGGCCGAGGGCGGTCACGACGCGATCGACCCCGAGCTCGGCACGCTCGAGGACTTCGACGCCTTCGTGGCCCGCACCCACGACCTCGGCATGGAGGTGGCTCTGGACTTCGCGCTGCAGTGCGCCCCGGACCACCCGTGGGTGGCCGAGCATCCGGAGTGGTTCACCGTCCGCCCCGACGGCACGATCGCCTACGCGGAGAACCCACCCAAGCGCTACCAGGACATCTACCCGGTCAACTTCGACAACGACCCGGCCGGCATCTACGCCGAGTCGCTGCGTGTCGTCCTGCACTGGGTGGAGCACGGCGTGAAGATCTTCCGCGTCGACAACCCGCACACCAAGCCGCCGAACTTCTGGCACTGGCTGATCTGGCGGGTCAAGGCCGGCCACCCCGAGGTGCTCTTCCTGGCCGAGGCGTTCACACGTCCGGCGCGGCTGTTCGGGCTCGCCCGGCTCGGGTTCACGCAGTCGTACTCGTACTTCACGTGGCGGACGACGAAGGCTGAGCTCACCGAGTTCGCCCGCATGCACGCCGAGCGCGCCGACGAGGCCAGGCCCAACCTGTTCGTCAACACCCCGGACATCCTGCACGAGTCCCTGCAGACCGGCGGGCCCGGAATGTTCGCGATCCGCGCCACTCTGGCGTCGACGATGTCGCCGACCTGGGGCGTCTACTCGGGCTTCGAGCTCTACGAGTGGAAGCCGGCCAAGCCGGGCAGCGAGGAGTACCTCAACTCCGAGAAGTACGAGCTGCGCCCCCGCGACTTCGAGGCCGCCGCGGCCACCGGCAACTCGCTGGAGGCCTACCTGACGCGGCTCAACGAGATCCGTCGCGCCCACCCGGCCCTGCAGCAGTTGCGCGACATCACGTTCCACCACATCGACAACGACGCGATCATCGCCTACTCCAGGACAGACCCGGCCACGGGCGACACCGTGCTGGTGATCTGCACGCTGGACTCCCACAACGCGCAGGCCGGCACCACGTCGCTCGACATGCCGGCGCTGGGCCTGGGATGGAACGACCGCGTCACCGTCCACGACGAGGTCAGCGGGGAGCACTACGACTGGGGCCAGTTCAACTTCGTGTCACTGGAGCCCTGGAACCACGTGGCCCACATCCTCCGCATCGAGCGTTAGGGCCTCGCGCGCCCGTGAGATGAACATCAGGGCTTGCGTCCAATTTAGACGCTGCTTCCCTGACCTTGGCCGATCGGTGTGCTGCGGATGCCGGTGTGGATGTTGACTCGGTACTGGCGGCGAGGTTCCAGATGATCTTTCCGCATCTGGACGAGCGGCAGCGTCGCCTGCTGGTGGGTGCCGAAGCGCGGGCGTGGGGCCGTGGTGGGATCCGTGCGGTGGCCCGGGCGGCTGGCCTGCGGGAGGGGACGGTCTCGCGTGGGGTCAGCGAGGTGGACTCGGGCGCCGACCCGCCGGGTCGGGCACGGATGGTCGGCGGTGGCCGGAAGCGGTTGACCGAACTCGATCCGGGTCTTCGACCCGCGTTGTCGGCAGCGCCGCCCATCCCCTACACCGCCCACCACGAAGCCGAGCTCCACATCCACCGAGGCGGACCATCCCGGCGCAAACCCGCCGGCGGACACCCACCCACGCCCACCCTCGACGAGATGCTCCTCATCACCGTCCTCAAGACCCGCTTCGGCCTGCCCCGACGCGTCCTCGTCGAGCTGTTCGGCACCTCCCACGGCCCCATCGCCAAAGCCGAACGACAGATCCGACCCCTCCTCGAACAGCACAAACACCACATCGAGCCCGCTCACACCAGCCTGCGGACCCTCACAGAATTCACCCAGCTCGCCGCCGCCCACGGCATCACCCTCACACCCGGCACCAAACCAGCGCGTCAATGATCTGCAAGCCCTCAGCGCTGTCCGATCATGAGCTGGAGCCGATGACGTCCATCTCACGGCGGCCGGACCCATCGGAACGGTCCCGTGCGCTCAGCTCTGGGGCGCGCCGAGCGGATTGGTGATGAATCGGATCACCTCGTCACCGGCGCCCAGGGCGCCGCCGACGGCGCCGACAGCAGGTCCCATCCAGTCGGGGACCTGCAGTCCTGGTGCAACTGTCGGCGGCTGCGCCTGTGGTGCTGGGTCGCGTGGTGGGACCGGCTCCGGGTTCGACGTACTCTCGGCCTGGTCGTAGGGGATGTTCACCCTGGGGACCTTGGACAACGCCGAAGACGGCGCACCCGCCTCGGCCGGCTCCTCCGCCGACGGCTGCCACCCTGCCCGCTCTGCCGGCGGCTCGGCCCACTGCGCCGGCGGCTCGGCCCCCTGCGGCGGCGGTGTCGGGGCCGCTACGAGCACCGTGTGCCGCACCTCGCGCATCGGGGTTCCTGCTTCGACCCTGAAGCGCTCCGGCGAGTTCTGCCCGTTGAGCTTCCGACCAACCGGAACGACGGCGCTGTAGGTCATGTTCTTGCTCCCATCGGCGTTCTCGACCACCGTCACGCTGGGCTGCACGACCACGTCCTGCAACCGTGGATTCTCCGGCACCGGCAGGTAGCTGACCGAACCGGCAACCGACCCCACCCCACCCCCGGCGAGCCGCTCGGCGTGCGTCCCGGTCGGAGCCGCACCACCTGGCTCGTGATCGACTTCGGAACCGCCGCTGACGACACCCGCTGTATCGACGTGACGTGGTCGGCACCCGGATTGCTCGCCACCGACACCCCGAGGTCGGGAGTCCAGGTCGTCCGCACGCCGTCGTCGTCCCGGTGCGGTGACCAGACGACCGCCTCCACCACACCGTCGTCGGTCCGGTAGTGGTCCACCCGGCCCGGCGTCGTCCCGGCCCGACCGTCTCCGACCAGGTCCTGGCCATCGACGTAGGTCTGCCGCCGGCCGTCGCTTCCGGTGCGGATCGATCCCGGTCGACGCAGTTGCGGTACGACCGCGGCCGATTCCGACGCGGGTGACGAAGAGGTGCCGGAGGCGATGATACGGCCGGTCCGCAGGTTCCAGTCCCGCAAGCTCTCCCCGTCGCGCCTGGCCGAGTCGCCGTCCCCATCGAGGAACGGGAACGGCACGGGGTCGAACTGCTCGTCACCGTCGGGCATGGACTCTTCCGGGACGTCCGGCGCATCGGTCGGGAAGGTGAGAGCGGTCGGCGGCGGGTCGGCCGGGATCGGAGGCTGCGGCGGGTCCATCTGCCGTAGGCGTTCCTGTTCGGCCGGATCGGGGGGATCAGGCCGGTAGATCGCGCCACCGCCGTTCGCGGGTACATCCGGGGGCGGGTCGAGCACGCGCGGCTGATCGGTGGCCTCCACACCACGGGCGATGTCGCCCCGTCCCGTCGTGGGACGTGGTGCCGGGGTCGAAGCGGCCGGATCGTGGTCGGGCAGCCCGACATCCCCGGCCGGCACCTCCGTGCGAGGCACGAAATCCCTCGTGGTGCCCAGGACCGGGACGTCAGGCCGTGCGCCGTCGGCGGGATCGACGTGGAGCGACTCGGCTCCGGTGGAACCGCCGCCGCCTTCGACGAGGGCCAGCTCCCGCCCGCCCGGACCCTCTCCCGGGCCGGACGGACCGGGATCCCCGACGTTCCAGCCCCCGCCACCCCCCTGACCCGGGTTGCTGCCCCACGTACCGATCAACGGCGGTACCGCGGAGAGGGGGACCGGCAGCCACCGTCCATCAGGTTCCAGCTTGTACGCCCCGGTGCCGGTGGCGACCGCACCCGGCACGGCTGGGACCTCGTACTCGGACGGACTGACCTTGTAGGTCCCCTCGTCCCGCTTCCAGCTCGGCGCGCCGTCGCCCAATACCCGAACGTCGCCGTGGGTCGTGCTGTCGGACAGCGTGACGCCCATGTCGGGCCCCTCCGACGTCACCCGGAGATTCACCGGGTTGGTGGGGGCGGGAATGCCGGTCAGCTGACCCAGAACCCGGGCGACGTCACCGCGCAGCTCGCCCGTCACCGGCCACCGATGCAGGATGCTGTCCGCGGTGATCATCGGCTCACCGGTGTTGGGGTCGACGCCACGATTGAGATCGTAGTTCGGACCGCGGCTCGAACCTTCCTGCCATGGGATCCCGTGAGACAGCCGATAATCCAGCGGAACCAGATGCGGAATGGAGGAATAGGCGCTCCTGACATTGCCACTCAGGCCCCCACTTCCTGGATCGAGGGCAATACTGCGGTGGGCCCTGTTGGTCCACGACGGGGGATCACCCGCGTCCGGATCGAGCGACACCAGCCGACTGACTCCGGTCGACCCCATCAGCATTGTGCCCGACAGCACGGTTCCGTCGCGTGTCCGCTTCATCTGCAGGGCGGCGGTGGCGGGGTCGATCGCGTCGCCGATCCCCGGAAAGGCGACGAGCGAGCCATTCTCGCCGTCGTCTCCGGGCTCGACCATCCACGTCACGGACTGCTTCGCCATGGTGTCGGCAATATCATAGGGTTCCCGAGAAACGCGATACTCGTGACTCATGACCGGAAAGCCGTTTCGTGAGTCAATGATCCGACTCACGGCAAGATTGCCCGCGTCGTCAAAACAGAAGGTGGTCCCCGAGGAATCACGACAGTTCAGTCGGGCCTCACCCGGCCGGGGAGGGGTGACGACATCGATCGCGCCGAGGTCTTCGTGGTACGTCACGACACCGGCCGATCCGGGATCGTGGCGGAACAGGGTGGCGGTCGGCAGGTCCATGCCGAACGTCAATGCGTCACCTTCCGGGGTCCGTACGCGGAAACCGTCGTGCAGAGCGGACGGGGGCGTGCTGAGACCGTCCAGCATCGTGCCGAGCTCGGGACCGATCCGTGAGGTGTCCACGGTGAACTGTGCGGCCTCGGGATCGCCCGGACGCTCCAGCACGGTGAAGGAGGGATCGCCGGTACCCGGTGCCCCGCTGACGTTGACCGTGACCCTGTTCGGATCCAGTCGGTCCACCGGCACCTCCTGGAAGCCGCCGACACCAGCGGGATCGACCAGGTACTGGTAATGGATCGGTGAGTCCACCACGTCGTCGAGAGGTTCCCGGTCGACCGGCCCGTCGCCGCCAGGCGGCACTGCCTCGGCGGGGCCGGCAGCCGACGGCGCCGACCCCGGGCTGCGTCCGGGCTCGCCGGGACCAGGAGCAGCGGAACCACCGATGCTCGCCATGATCCCTGGGTTCGGGGACGCCCCGGCGTCGTCGGGCTGGACCGGACATGTGCCTCGGGTCATCGCCCGCGGAGATCAGCCGGCGGGCACATCGCGATCAGGGTCCACCCGACTCGTCGAACCCGTCCCTCCCGACTCCGGTACGAAGTCCTCCGTGGTCGGCGCACGAGGTCGACGATCTCTTCCGGCGGGGCGTCGTAGAGCTCGAGCGGGGGGAACGCCCACCGCAGGGCTCGGCGATCCGCCCTACCGGCCGCTACCCTTTCCCCAGCCGCCCGGCACCCGCGGATCACGTCGACCCGGAGGGCGACCGGTCGGGTACTTCTCCCTCGCCCACCACCGCCCGGCAGGAACGCGATATCTCCATGCCCATCGACGCCACCCCCGCCCCGAACCCCGCCGACGACCAGCTGGCCGACCACTCCGCCGACGAGTACGGCCAGGCCCGCACGCTGGACGTCGATCACGACTGGTTCAAGCGTGCCGTGTTCTACGAAGTGCTGGTCCGGGCGTTCGCCGACTCCAACCGTGACGGCACCGGCGACCTGCGGGGTCTCACCGACAAGCTGGACTACATCCAGTGGCTCGGCGTCGACTGTCTCTGGCTGCCCCCGTTCTACGACTCCCCGCTCCGCGACGGCGGCTACGACATCCGCGACTTCCGCGCGGTCCTGCCCGAGTTCGGCACGGTCAAGGACTTCGTGTATTTCCTCGACGAGGCCCACAAGCGCGGCGTCCGCGTCATCACCGATCTGGTGATGAATCACACCTCGGACCAGCACCCGTGGTTCGAGGAGTCCCGCCGCAACCCGGAGGGCCCCTACGGCGACTACTACGTGTGGTCCGACGACGACTCGCGCTACGCGGACGCGCGGGTCATCTTCGTCGACACCGAGACGTCGAACTGGACCTACGACCCGGTCCGCGGGCAGTTCTTCTGGCACCGGTTCTTCTCGCATCAGCCCGACCTGAACTACGACAACCCCGACGTCCAGGAGGCGATGATCGAGGTCCTGCGCTTCTGGCTGGATCTCGGCATCGACGGCTTCCGTCTCGACGCCGTGCCGTACCTGTTCGAGCGGGAGGACACCAGCTGCGAGAACCTCGCGGAGTCCCACGAGTTCCTCAAGCGCTGCCGCAAGGTGATGGACGTCGAGTACCCGGGCCGGGTGCTCCTCGCGGAGGCCAACCAGTGGCCGTCGGACGTCGTGGAGTACTTCGGGGATCCCGACGTCGGGGGCGACGAGTGCCACATGGCGTTCCACTTCCCGCTGATGCCGCGCATTTTCATGGCCGTCCGACGGGAGAACCGGTTCCCGATCTCGGAGATCCTGGCCCAGACCCCGGCGATCCCGTCGGGCGCGCAGTGGGGCATCTTCCTGCGCAACCACGACGAGCTGACCCTCGAGATGGTCACCGACGAAGAGCGCGACTACATGTACGCGGAGTACGCCAAGGACCCTCGGATGAAGGCCAACATCGGCATCCGCCGGCGCCTCGCCCCGCTGCTGGAGAACGACCGCAACCAGCTGGAGCTGTTCACGGCGCTGCTCATGTCCCTGCCCGGCTCGCCCGTCCTCTACTACGGCGACGAGATCGGGATGGGCGACAACATCTGGCAGGGCGACCGTGACTCGGTGCGCAGCCCGATGCAGTGGACGCCCGACCGAAACGCCGGGTTCTCCTCGTGCGATCCGGGGCGGCTGTACCTACCGGTGATCATGGACCCGATCTACGGCTACCAGGCGGTCAACGTCGAGGCTCAGTCGAACGCGTCGACGTCGTTGCTGCAGTGGAACCGGCACATGATCGAGGTCCGCAAGCGCCACCCCGCGTTCGGGCTGGGTGAGTACCACGAGCTCGGCGGCACCAACCCCTCCGTGCTCGCCTACGTCCGGTCCCACGGCGACGACGTCGTGCTGTGCGTCAACAACATGTCCCGGTTCCCGCAGCCCGTGGAGCTCGACCTGTCGCCGTGGCTCGGCTGTGCCCCCATCGAGCTGACCGGCGGGGTGCCGTTCCCGAAGATCGGCGACCTGGACTACCTGTTGACGCTGCCGGGCCACGGCTTCTACTGGTTCGCCATCACCCCGGTGGGGTCGGAGACCTGACCGGCGTGCGCAGCCACATACCGACGATCGGCGGGGAGACGGCTAGGGTCCTGTGGACGAGCGATCCAGCCGCGCCGGGACTACCCGGGAGCGGTCCCGCCGATCTTGATCGCTCGGCTGGAGGAGAGGACGTGTCGGCACTGACCGAGGGGCTCCCCGCTCTGCTGCCCGAATGGCTGACCCAGCAACGCTGGTTCGGGGCCAAGGGCCGCCCGGTCCGCTCGGTCGCCGTGGCGTCGTCGACGCCCTTGATCACCGAGGGCGCACCGCTGCTCGACCTGCTCCTGCTCGCCGTCACGTTCGACGACGACGGATCCGTGCAGCACTACCAACTGATGCTCGCCCGCCGCGAGCAGGCACGCGGCGATCTCGACCACGTCACGATCGGGCGGGTCGGAGGCCTGCAGGCCTACGACGGGCTGTGGGACTCCGACGTCACAGCGTGGCTGCTGGGCGCGATCCGGCAGGGTCGCACGATCGGTGATGTGCGGTTCATCCCCGAGCCCGACGTGGAGATCGCCGAGAACGTCCCCGGCCGGGTGCTCGGGGTCGAGCAGTCGAACACGTCGGTGTCGTGGGGCGAGCAGTCGATCCTGAAGGTGTTCCGTCGCGTGCTGCCGGGCGTCAACCCCGACCTGGAGCTGCACCGGGCGTTGCGCTCGGTGCACAGCACCGAGGCCGCCGCACTCCAGGGCGCGGTGGAGGGCATGCTCGACGGCAGGCCGGTCACCCTCGGGATGCTGTCGGACTACGCCGCCAACTCCGCGGACGGGTGGGCGATGGCCCTGGCGAGCGTCCGGGACCTGCTGGCCGAAGGCGACCTGCGGGCCGACGAGGTGGGTGGCGACTTCGCCGGCGAGGCCTCCCGGTTGGGCGAGACGATCGCCGTCGTGCACGCCGAGCTGCGCGATGCCCTGGGCGTCGGCGAGCGCGATCCTCGCGAGTTCGCCGTGTTCTGGCACGAGCGGCTCGCCGTGGTGGCTCGCGAGATCCCCGTGCTCGCCGAACACGTCGGGTCGATCCGTGCCGTGTACGACGCCGTCGCGGGTCTCGACGGTGCGATCGCCACCCAGCGCGTCCACGGCGACCTGCACCTCGGCCAGACCCTGCGCACCCCCTACGGCTGGCTAGTGATCGACTTCGAGGGCGAGCCCGCCGCCACCTTCGCCGACCGGGTGCGGCCCGACTCCGCGCTGCGCGACATCGCCGGCATGCTCCGCTCGTTCGACTACGCCGCGTTCCACCAGCTGTCCCAGTGGGAACCGGCGAGCGAGTGGAGCGATCCCGACCACGACTCCCAGATGCTGTGGCGGGCCAACGAGTGGGCGCAGCGCAACCGATCGGCATTCTGCGACGGCTACGCCGTGCGGGCGGGTACCGACCCTCGCGAGCAGTCGGTCCTCCTGCGGGGTTTCGAGCTGGACAAGGCCGTGTACGAGGTGCTCTACGAGACGCGCAGCCGCCCGACGTGGGCGCCGATCCCGCTCGCCTCGATCCGCAGGCTGACCGCCGACGCGGGCTCGGACGCGGGCTCGCGGTGATCCGGTCCCCGTGGTGATCCGGGCTCAGTAGAGACCCATCGCGCGCGCCGTCCGCTCCCCCCGCTCCATGCGGTCGTGGGCGTCCTCCCCCATGGCCGCCACCACGCACGAGACGACCGCCTCCACCGTCGCCAGGGTCGGTACCAGGCTGTCGTACGGCGAGGAGGCGGCCACCTGGTTGGACAGCACCACCTCGGCGTGCACGGTGGCCGGGGACAGCCACCGGTCGGTGAACAGCACGACCTTCCCGCCGGCCTCCTGCACGAGGCGGGCCAGCGCCGTCTTGTCCGGCTCGTAGTGGCGGAAGTCGAACACCACGAGCACATCCCCGCGGGTGAGCGCGGTGAGCACGGCCGTGCGCTCGACGTCGCGGTCGGGCAGGAACCGCACGTCGTCGCGGAGCTGCATCAGGTGCAGGCCGAGGTACTGGGCGAGCAGGTGGGTGAATCGGCCACCGACCAGCGTGACACGCCGCTTGCGATCCGACAGCAGCGCGACGGCGCGTTCGAGGTCGTGCGGGGGCAGCTCCGCGAACGTCCGGGTGATCGCCTCGCACGTCTCGCGGCCCACCCCCACCCCGAGTTCGGCCATCGAGTGGGCCGCGGGCGCCGTGCTCGGGTAGCGGGTGAGCGGGGAGGCGTTGCGCTCGTCGAGCTCGGCGCGCAGGGCCGCCTGGAAGTCGGGGAACCCGCGATAGCCGAGCCGGTTCACGAACCGGATCACGGTCGGCGCGCTGACGGCGGCCCGCTCGGCCAGCACGGCGATCGTCTCGAAACCGGCGGACGGATAGCCCGACAGCAGCACCCGGGCGACCTTGCGCTCAGCTGGGCTGAGATCGCCCAGCCTGCGGCGGATGTCCTCGGCGAGCGGGCCGGAAGCCACGACGGCTGCTCCCTTCGGGCCGACGGGGTGTCGAGCCTAGCGGGAGCCGGTCCGGCGGGGCCGGACGCGACCGCGACCGGCCCGACCCTCAGGACGGCGCGATGGCGAGGCGCAGGTCGGTGATGCTCTGCGCGGTACGCCCGTCCGAGGTCCACGCCCTGGCCGCCGCGGATGGCGTCGACGGCCCGGGTCATCGTCGAGGGCACGACGGCGCCGGACCCGTTCATCGTGAAGGCGGGCCCGGACCAGTTCGGGCGGGACGCCGGTAATCTGGACGGCGACGACTCCCGGGTCAACGCCGACGTCCGCGACGCGGAGTTCGGCTACTTCGCCGGCGGGCACCAGTGCCGCTACAGCGGCTGGAAGGGCACCGCCCTGCAGGCGTCGGTGGAGTCGGTCGTGGCCAAGGGCGGTGGCGTGGGAGGCGGGAGCGCGGGTCACCACATCAACAGCAGCATCGTCTACGACGCCTGCGAAGGCAGCGCCACGTCGGAGTCCGCACTCGACGATCCGTACGAGAGCGCGATGACGTTCACCACCGGCATGTTCTCCTGGCCCGACTACCAGGGCACCATCAAAGACTCGCACTTCGTCACCCGCGACCGGATGGGCCGCACGATGGCCTTCGTCGCCCGCGCGATCGCCGACGGCGCCACCTCCGACGGCCGCGCCTGGGGCGTCGGGGTGGACGACGGCGGCTCGATCCACACCGACCGCTCGGGCATCGGCACCGTCGCCGGAGCGGACGCCTACGTCGTGCTGGGCGACCACGAGCCGGAGTGGGCGGAGCGCGGCAAGCCCCTGACGTTCTCCGGCTACAAGATCTGGAAGCTCGCCCCCGGCGCGACCTTCGACTTCCGCAACCGCCCCACCTGTGGCTACTACCTGCGCAGCGTCACCGACGGCACTCCCGACGCCGACCTCTACGGCGGGTCCACCGCCGCGCCCTGCCCCACCACGGGGTGACGCCCGTGCCCCGCCCCGCCGTGGGCCGTCGGGGCGCCGATGGGAACCGGATCGTTGCGCCCACGGTCGGCGACATGCCATCCGTCGCAATAGGGTGTCCGGGTGGATCGCGAGGAGAAACTGACCCAGACCCTCAACCGGGAGGACCTGACCCACGAGGTCGATCCCAGCCCGCCCGACCCCGCGACGGTCGAACGGGTGCTCGGGGGAGCACACCACGATCCGCACTCGGTTCTCGGAGCCCACCCGCACCCTGACGGAACGGTCGTCCGGGTCCTGCGCCCGCACGCCGACGAGGTCCATGTCGTCCTCTCCGGCGGAGAGGGACACCCGTTGGTCAAGGTGCACGACGCCGGGCTGTTCTCCGGGGTGGTACCGGGACCGCCCACGGACTACCGGCTGGCCGTGCGCTACGACGAGCGCATCGACATCGTCGATGACCCCTACCGCTGGCTACCCACGCTCGGCGAGGTCGACCTGCACCTCATCGGCGAGGGACGCCACGAACGGCTGTGGGACGTGCTCGGTGCGCACGTACGCCGCTACGACACCCCCGCCGGTGCCGTCACCGGAACCAGCTTCGCCGTGTGGGCTCCCACCGCACAGGGAGTGCGCGTCACCGGCGACTTCGACGGCTGGAGCGGGGAGGCCCACCCCCTGCGCGTGCTCGGCAGCTCCGGGGTGTGGGAGCTGTTCGTCCCCGGCATCGAACCGGGTACGCGCTACAAGTTCCGCATCCTCGGTCAGGACGGCCGCTGGCGCGACAAGGCCGACCCGATGGCCTTCGCCACCGAGATCCCGCCGGCCACCGCGTCCGTCGTCGACGTGTCCGGCTACGAGTGGTCCGACCAGGACTGGATGACGGCGCGGGCGCAGCGCCAGGCGCACGCCCAGCCGATGAGCGTCTACGAGATGCACCTCGGGTCCTGGCGTCAGGGCCTGAGCTACCGCGAGATCGCCCACCAGCTCGTCGAGCACCTCGACGCCACCGGGTTCACCCACGTCGAGCTGCTGCCCGTGGCCGAGCACCCGTTCGGCGGCTCCTGGGGCTACCAGGTCACCTCCTACTTCGCACCGACCGCGCGCTTCGGGCGTCCCGACGACTTCCGCTACTTCGTCGACCACCTGCACCGGCACGGCTACGGCGTGATCATCGACTGGGTCCCCGCGCACTTCCCGCGCGACGAGTGGGCGCTCGCCAAGTTCGACGGCAGCCCGCTCTACGAGCACGCCGACCCCCGCCGCGGTGAGCAGCCCGACTGGGGCACGCTCGTGTTCGACTTCGGACGCACCGAGGTGCGCAACTTCCTCGTCGCCAACGCCCTGTACTGGGTGGAGGAGTTCCACGTCGACGGGCTCCGGGTCGACGCGGTGGCGAGCATGCTCTACCTCGACTACTCCCGCCCCGAGGGCCAGTGGCTGCCCAACGTCCACGGCGGCCGGGAAAACCTCGACGCGGTGGCGTTCCTGCAGGAGATGAACGCGACGGTCTACCGCAACCACCCGGGTGTGATCACGATCGCCGAGGAGTCGACGGCCTGGGCGGGTGTCTCGCGTCCGACCCACCTGGGCGGCCTGGGCTTCGGGTTCAAGTGGAACATGGGGTGGATGCACGACACGCTCGACTACGTCGGCCGTGACCCCGTCTACCGCGGCTACCACCACAACCAGCTGACGTTCTCGCTGATGTACGCGTTCACCGAGAACTTCGTGCTGCCGATCAGCCACGACGAGGTCGTGCACGGCAAGGGCTCCCTGTGGACGCGGATGCCCGGCGACGCCTGGAACAAGGCCGCGGGCGTGCGCGCGCTGCTGGCGTTCATGTGGGCGCACCCGGGCAAGCAGCTGCTGTTCCAGGGCAGCGAGTTCGGTCAGGAGCGCGAGTGGTCGGAGTCACGGTCGCTGGACTGGCACCTGCTGGAGGACCCGCTGCACGCGGGCATCACCAGCCTGGTCGGTGACCTCAACCGCGTCTACCGGGCGAACACCGCGCTGTGGACGAAGGACACCACGCCCGACGGCTTCTCGTGGATCGACGCCAACGACGCGTCGGGCAACGTCCTGAGCTTCCTGCGGCACGGTGTCGACGCCGACGGGAAGGCCACGGTCATGGCCTGCATCGCCAACTTCTCCGGCACGCCCAAGCCGGACTACCGCGTCGGGCTGCCCTTCGCGGGGCGCTGGCGGGAGGTGCTCAACACCGACGCCGAGATCTACGGCGGCTCGGGGGTGGGCAACTTCGGGGCGGTCGACGCCGACCAGACGGTGTGGCACGGGCGGCCGGCCTCGGCGATCCTGCAGCTGCCGCCGTCCGGAGTGCTGTGGCTGACCCCGGAGCCCTTCGACGGGGTGGTGCGGCGGCGCGCCGCCACGGCCGGGACCGCCGTGGCGAGCGGGGCACCGGTCGTCGTGGACGCGCCGGTGGCCGCACCCGCCGAGCTCGACGTCCAGGCGCGACCCGACGGCGAGGCCGCGTTCCCCACGTCGCCGTAGCTCGATCTTCACCTGCTTCTAGCGTTAGCCCCGTGCTCGCACCGCAACGAACGGCTCCTTCGTCCAACCCAGCCGGACGAAGGTGCCGTTCGTTCGCTCCGTGAGCACGGGGGCACCTCCGTTCGGCGCCGCGGGCGACCCGGGCGACGCGGTCGCCGAGCGCATCAGCACGATCCAGTAGCCGATCAGGACGGCGCAGTAGAGCGACCGCCCGAGGTCGCCACCGAACCCCTCGGGCGGCCAGCTGGCGTTCCACGACACCGGGATGATCGCCACCGCCAGTGCCACCGCGGCGGCCGCGCCTCGCCCGAGGGCGATCAGTACGAGCACGCCGGGCCAGAGCAACAGCAGGTAGTTGTGCCAGGAGATCGGGGAGAACAGCAGCCCCGCGGCGATCACGGCCCACGGCGCCGTACCGGCCGGGTCGATCCGATCGCGGTTGCGGCCGCACCAGATCAGGGTGCCGACCAGCACCGCCGCGCCGAGCGCCGTCCCCCACACCGTCGGCACCCCGAGCCGGACGGCGAGACCGGGCAGCGAGGCGTTGTCGGCCACGTCGGGCACAGGCTCGGACAACGCGATCCGCAGCCACACGCCCGCGTTGGACGGCCCCGCGACGAGCACCCCGAGCAGGGTCGCGGCGGTCGCGGACAGGATGCCCGCCCGGAACGGCATCCAGCGTCGCTGCGCCGCGGCCAGCAGCAGCAGCGGAGCCAGTGACGGCTTGAGCGCCACCGTGACGCCGAACAGCACCGCCGCCAGCACCGGCCGTCCCCGCCGTTCGGCGACCCATCCGGCCACCAGGCCCACGAACAGCAACGGGTAGACCTGGCCCATGACCAGCGTCCCGTGCAGGGGCGAGGAGGCCAGCACCGTCACCGTCACCGCGGCCGTGACCCACGCGGCCAGGCGCAGCTCCCGGGCCACGGCGAGCACGGCCGCGACCACCATCAGCAGGGTGACCAGCGCGAACACCCGGTACGCAGTCAGGGGGTCGAGTGCGACGAACGGGGTGAACAGCAGGGTCAGGAACGGCGGGTTGAGGTTCGTCAGCTTCGCCGGGGTGTCGTAGATGTCGGCTCCCCAGACCGGGCCCCCGGTCAGCGCGACGGCCGAGTGCCAGAACGTGTCGAAGTCGGCGTGCACTTCCTGCATGTCCGTGGCCGGGAGCAAGGTGACCAGCACACCCGGGTGGCGCACGACGAGGATCACCGTCGTCACGACCGAGGCGAGGACGAGGACTCCCGCCACGGCCCACCGCACCGGGCCGTCGGGCCGGGGGTCGGCATCACCGTTCAGCACGGTGACCGACGTTATCCGCACCGTTCGAGCGGTACCGAACCGCTACCCCCCGTGCCGGTGGTCAGCCGCGACGCCCCGCTAGAACAGGACGCGGGCCAGGGCCCGGCGCGCGGCGGTGACGCGGGGGTCCTCCGGTGCGAACAACTCGAACAGGCCCACGAGGTGCTCGCGAACCCGGTCGCGCTCCTCACCGAAGGAGCGCCCCGCGGTGGCCACCAGCCGGGCGAACGCCGCGTCCACCCCGTCGGAGGCCACCTCGGCGTCGGCCGCGGCGAGCTGGGCGTCGATGTCGTCGGGGGCAGCATCGGCGCGGGCCACGGCCGTCGGGTCGACCTGTTCGGCGCGCGCGAGGAACCGCACCTGTGACAGCGCGGCGTTCGCCTGCTCGTTGGCCGGCTCCACCGCGAGGATCTGCTGGTAGGCCTCCTCCGCCGCCGTCCAGTCACCGCGTTCGAGAGCGTCCTCCGCAGCGGTGAAGCGCGGGTCGTCGGGCTCCTCGACGGGTTCCTCCACGGCATCGGCACCCGCGGCGGCCTCGGCCTGCGCGATGGCAGGCATCCGGTCGCGCAGGGCGTCGAGCAGCGAACCGATCCACTGACGGACCTGCGGCTCGGGCTGCGCGCCGTTGAACGCGTCGACCGGCTGGCCACCGACGACGGCCACGACCATCGGGATGGACTGGGCGCCGAAGGCCTGAGCGATCCGCGGGTTCGCGTCGACGTCGACCTTCGCGAGGACCCAGGCGCCTCCCGCGGCTTCGGCAAGGCGCTCCAGCACCGGGGACAGCTGCTTGCACGGACCGCACCAGGTGGCCCACAGGTCGACGACGACCGGGACCTGGTGCGAGCGGTCGATCACGTCGGTTTGGAAGCTCTGCTCGGTGGCGTCGAGGACGAAACCGGTGCCGCTCGCGGCGCCGGCGGTGGGCGCGGCCGTGGGCCGGGGGGACTCGGAGCGGGCCTTCAGCCCCGAGAGGTCGACCGCGCCGGCCATCGCGGAGGACAACGCGGAGGTCTGGGCGCGCGCGCGGGGATCGGGTCGGGACACGCCGTTCATCCTGGCACGGGTGCCGGTGGTGCTGCGCCTCCGGTCGGGTCCGGACCGGTCATCCCGGGGAAGGGAGCGGGCGAAGTCCCATCGCGTTGGTGGGCGGGAAGCCGGCGCCGGCCACGATCGCCCGGACGAGCGGTGCGACCAGCTCGACCAACCGCCGGGCACGCTCGTCGCCGACGGCGACCCACTGAACGTCGGCGAGCGAGTCGGTACGACGTGTCGCTCCAGATCGACATTGATCCCGCCGCCACCGCGGCATCCCGCACCCGAAGGAACCTGTATGAGCTCGGAGAACACCGTCGCTGACCGCTTGCTCACCGAGGCGCGAAAGAAGTCCGCGAGGCACGAGAGCCCGATCCTGGGCAAGGCCGCCCTGATCGTCGGCGCGATCGCCGTTCTCGTCAGCCCGATCTCGATCCTGGGCTGGGTCGTGGGCACGGCGGCCATCGACCTCGGCGGTGCCGCGGCCGCCGTCCGGTCTCGGCCAAGCAGGCGAAGATCGCCGTTGCACTCGGCGTGGCGGCGATCCTCGTCGGCGTCTTCTTCACCCTGAACGTGGCCCGGAACTGACGTCGGATCGGCGCGGGGGTCGCCACTCACAGTGGCCCCCGTGCCGCGTCCGGCATGTGTCACCCCGATCTGTCACGGCTCCAGAGCCCGCTCCACCCGCTCGACCTTCGCCTGCAGCTGACCCGTGTGACCGGGACGGATGTCGGCCTTGAGCACCAGGCTCACCCGCGGGGCCCGAGCCTGCACGGCCTCGACCGCCCGCTTCACCACGGCCATGCCCTCGTCCCAGGTCTCGGCCTCGATGGTGGTGAACATCGAGGTGGTCTCGTTGGGCAGGCCCGACTCCCGGACCACCCGGACCGCCTCGGCCACCACGTCACCGACACTGTCCGAACCGAGCCCCGCCGGGGCGATGCTGAACGCGAAGAGCATGCGGCCCAGCCTGCCTCAGACCCGGCGGCGCACGCGACCCGGCGAACCGTGCGACCGGACTCCGCCGCTCATTGCGGGCGAGGGCGTCGCGCGCCCGATCGCCCGTCCGGGCACTGCTAGCGTCGCCCGTCATGGCCTCCCGCGACCCCCTCCCGTTCGACCCGATCATGCGGGCCGCGGCTCTGTGGGACGAGCGCATCGGACCGGCCCGCCCCATGGCCGCGGTGACGAGCGTCATGAGGGTGCAGCAGATCCTGCTCTCGGCCGTGGACGCGGCGCTGCGCCCGCACAGCCTGACCTTCGCCCGGTACGAGGCACTGGTCCTGCTGACCTTCTCCCGACGGGGCAGCCTCCCGATGCGGGTGATGGGTGAGCGGCTCCAGCTCCACCCCACCAGCGTGACCAACATCGTGGACCGCCTGCAGGCCGACGACCTCGTCCGGCGCACCCCGCATCCCACCGACCGGCGCGCCACCCTCGTAGAGATCACCACCGCCGGCTCGAGGCTGCTGGACGCGGCCACCGCCGCGGTGACGGCGATCGACTTCGGCCTCGAGGGGCTCAGCCCGGACCAGCAGACGGAACTGACCGATCTGCTCGGACTGGTACGCCGGGCCGCCGGCGACTTCGACTGACCTCCCCCTCATCGCTCCTGGTCCCCACGGGCGCCGCGCCGTCCGACCCCGTCGCCGTCGCCCGGACGCCGGGCGTCCTTCTGGCCGCCCGGCCACGAGCGCATCGTCCGGCCCCGGGTGGCCCGGCTCGCCGCCCGACGCCCAGGCCTGCGGCGCCGCCCGAAGGCGTAGCCGCCGACCATTCCGCCCGCCGACCCCGCAAGTACACACACCGAGCACGTCGTCAGATCCACGGTCATCCCCCGTCGTCGACACCAGCCTGTTGACGTGGTGTTACGTCAACACCATTGACAGTAGGGCCGGGCACCGACAGTCTTGGCACCATGACCGGACGCCCGAACGGCCTGCGCGCCGCACGTACGGCGCTCGGTTGGTCCCAGACCGACGCCGCCCGCGAGCTTGCGGCCCTCGGTCGCGCCCGGGGCGCGCCGGTCGCGGCGGCAGTGAGCCTGAAGACCCTGCTCTCGCGCTGGGAGAACGGCCACGCCGTACCCGAGCCGCAGTACCGCTCACTCCTCGGCGAACTGTTCGACCGCACCACCGCCGAGCTGGGCCTCGGTCCTGCCACGGCCGAACCCTGCGGCACCACGGCCGCCACCCGGCTGCGCGACGCGGTCGCGGGGGCCTCAGCGGTCGACGACGTGGCGCTGGGCCTGTGGCGCGAGCAGTTGGCCGTCGCCCGCCGGCTCGACGACGAGCTCGGTGCCGCCGGAGCGGGCGGGCTCGTCCGGGCGCAGGTGGAGCAGCTCGGTCACACCCTCAGCCACACGGTCGGACCCGCCACCCGCCGGCTCGTGGCGGAGGTACTGGCCGGTGCGGCCACGCTGGCCGGAGCACAGGCGCTCGACGGTGCCGACCACGAAGAGGCCTGGCTGCACTACGACCGCGCCCGCGCCGCCGCACGTGAGGCCGGCCTGCCGCTGGCCGCCGTGGTCGCCCTCACGGGACAGGCCGCGGTGCTGGTCGAGGTCGGCGATCCGACGTCCGCATCGACGTTGCTGGGCGAGCGGTGCCCCGACGGACCGGCGGCGGCACGGGCCCGCTGGCAGGCTGCCCGGGGCACGGTCCGAGCGGCTGCCGGGGACGGCACCGGATCCGGGGTCGCCTTCGCCGCGGCCGAGCGGGAGCTGCAACTCTCGCCGACCGAGCCGCGAGCAGACGTCGTCACCTGGACCGGCCCACCGATCGAGCTCACCGATCTGGACCGCTGGCACGGTCGCGCGCTGGTCGCGCTCGGTGCGGCGACCCACGCCGTCACGCCACTGGAACGGGCGCTGGCAGCGAGGCCGCGCTCCGCCCGTCACCGGGCCGCGCTGCACGCCGATCTCGCCGCCGCTCTCGGCGCCGAACGCCCGACGGACGCGGCCCGGCACGCCCACGCGGCACGGGCACTGGCCGCGCGCATCGGATCCGAGCGGATCACCGCGCGTCTCGCCCGGGCGCCCGGGTCGTCACGACGGGTCGAGCGGTGACCGGCGGATCAGGCCAGGCCCACCGTCCCGGTCAGCTCGTCGGCCGCGCCGTAGGGGTCGAGGTCGCCGGCCACCACTCGCGCGGCCAGTTGGGCCAGCCCGACGGCCCCCCGGACGTCACCGATTCTCACACGCACCCGTTCCAGGGTCAGCGCCTCGATCTCTGCCGCGGCGCGCGCGAGCCGGCGCCGCTCCCGCTCACCGCTGATGTCGATCCACTTCCGATGCCCGTCGAGCGCGGCCACGAGATCCTCGACGCCTTCCCCCCGTGCCGCGACGGTGCGTACCACCGGGGGGCTCCAGATCTGCTCGTTCCGCGGGGCACCCAGGGTGAGCATGTGGCGCAGGTCCCGAACGGTCTGTGCCGCGCCGTCCCGGTCGGCCTTGTTCACCACGAACACGTCGGCGACCTCGAGGATCCCGGCCTTGGCCGCCTGCACGCCGTCGCCCGCGCCCGGTGCGAGGAGGACCACCGTGGTGTCGGCCAGTGCCACCACCTCGATCTCCGACTGCCCCACGCCGACGGTCTCCACCAGCACCACGTCACACCCGGCGGCGTCGAGTACGCGCAGCGCCTGGGGCGTCGACCAGGCCAGGCCGCCGAGGTGGCCCCGGCTGGCCATCGACCGGATGAAGACGCCGCTGTCGGAAGCATGCTCGGCCATCCGCACGCGGTCGCCGAGCAGCGCGCCTCCGGAGAACGGCGAGGACGGGTCCACGGCCAGGACACCCACCCGTCGACCCTGCGCGCGCAGGACGCCCACCACCGCCGACGTCATGGTCGACTTGCCCACACCGGGAGCGCCGGTCAAGCCGACCACGTGGGCCCGACCCGCGTGTGGAGCCAGCGCGGCCGCCACCTCCCGGAGCTGCTCGCGGCGTCCCGGAGCGTCGGACTCCACGAGCGACAGCAGACGGCCGACGGCGAGCGGCTCACCGCGCAACGCCCGCTCGACGAGTCCTGCGACGTCGGGTGTTGCCATTCGGGACGCGCGAGCTCAGCCCGCGGCGGGCACGCGGATGATGAGTGCGTCGCCCTGCCCGCCGCCACCGCACAGTGCCGCCGCGCCGACCCCACCCCCGCGACGCCTGAGTTCCAGCGCGAGGTGCAGCGCGAGGCGCGCACCCGACATCCCGATCGGGTGGCCCAGCGCGATGGCCCCGCCGTTCACATTGACCTTGTCCGCGTCGAGGCCGAGCTTCCTGGTGGAGATGATGCCGACGGCGGCGAACGCCTCGTTGATCTCCACGAGGTCGAGGTCGGTCGGCTCGATGCCCTCCTTCGCGCACGCCTTCGCGATGGCGTTCGCGGGCTGCTCGTGCAGGCTCGCATCGGGCCCGGCCACCACGCCGTGCGCGCCGATCTCGGCGAGCCAGGTCAGCCCCATCTCCTCGGCCTTCGCCTTGCTCATCACGACGACCGCGGCGGCTCCGTCGGAGATCTGCGACGCGGAGCCCGCGGTGATGGTGCCGTCGGAGGAGAACGCCGGGCGCAGCCTGGCGAGGCTCTCGGCGGTGGTGTCGGCGCGGATACCCTCGTCGGTGGCGAACTCCACCGGGTCACCCTTGCGCTGCGGAATCGACACCGGCGCGATCTCCTCGGCGAAGATGCCCTTCTGCGTCGCCGCGGCCGCCCGCTGGTGCGAGCGGGCCGAGAACGCGTCCTGCTCGGCGCGCGTGAGCTCGTAGCGGCCGTTGTACTTCTCGGTCGACGCGCCCATGGCGACCTGGTCGAACGCGCAGAACAGGCCGTCGTGAGCCATGTGGTCGAGCATGGTCACGTCGCCGTACTTGAAGCCCTCACGCGACTTCCCCAGCAGGTGCGGAGCCTGCGTCATCGACTCCTGGCCGCCGGCCACGACGACGTCATGCTCGCCCACGCGAATGAGCTGGTCCGCCAGTGCGATCGCGTCCACGCCGGACAGACAGACCTTGTTGATCGACAGCGCGGGCACGTCCATGGGGATTCCGGCGGCGGCGGCGGCCTGCCGCGCCGGAATCTGCCCCGCACCCGCGGTGAGGACCTGACCCATGATCACGTAGTCCACCTGGTCGGGTGCCACACCCGCACGCTCGAGCGCGGCCTTGATCGCCACGCCGCCCAGCTGCGCACCGGAGAAGCCCTTGAGCGAACCCAGGAGGCGCCCCATCGGTGTGCGGGCTCCTGCGACGATGACGGATCCGGACACGTTTCCTCCAGCGACTGCGGTGGCGAGGGGTGGCGGCGACGATACCCGCCGGATCGGCTCATCCGCCCTGGCTGCGGCAGGCTCGACGTCGTGACGCGGCGCACAACCGGATGTCAACGCGATGACGGGTTACATTGCCGATATGGCAGTACACGCGCAGACAGGGCACGCGCAGGTCGCGGTGGCGAGATCCGGCGGCGAGCAGGCGGCCAGGACGCACGGGGTCATAGGGGTCGACCATGTCGGCATCGCGGTGGCCGATCTGGACACGGCCATCGAGTGGTACGGCTCGACGTTCGGACTGGTCGTGACGCACACCGAGACGAACGAGGATCAGGGCGTGCGCGAGGCGATGCTGTCCGCACCCGGCGACACCGGGGCCGCGGTCCAGCTGCTGGCGCCGCTCCGACCGGATTCGCCGATCGGCAGGTTCCTGGACCGCAACGGGCCGGGCATCCAGCAGATGGCCTACCGCGTCGCCGACATCGACGTCATGTCCGCGGCCCTCCGCGGCCGGGGCATGCGCCTGCTCTACGACGAGCCGCGTCGCGGCACCGCCGGCTCGCGGATCAACTTCGTGCATCCGAAGGACGCGGGCGGTGTGCTCGTCGAACTCGTCGAACTCGCCCGGCGGTCACCCGAGCGCTGACGAGGAGACCGGCAGTCGTCACCGCCGCGACGACGTCCCGACGTCGGCATGGGGACCCGATGGCGTCCGGACCCCGGTGGCGCTCGTCACCGTTCGCGGGGACGCTCCCCTCAACGGGTTCCGCTCACCATACTATGCAGTAACTAGTGGGATACCACGCAGACGTGATCCACCGGAGGTAGCCGTGCAGGAGATCCTCGACGCCATCCTCGCCGGAGAGCACGACGCGCTCGGCGGGCTCCCGGTACCCGACCACTACCGGGGCATGACGGTGCACGCGGACGAGTCGGAGATGTTCGCCGGCATCCCGCCGCGTGAGAAGGACCCACGAATGAGCCTGCACCTCGACGACATCCCGACCCCGGAGCTGGGCCCGGGTGAGGCGATCGTGGCCGTGATGGCGAGCGCCATCAACTACAACACGGTGTGGGCGTCGATCTTCGAGCCGATTTCGACCTTCACCTTGCTCCGGCGCTACGGCCGCATCTCCCCGCTCACCGCACGGCACGACCTCCCCTACCACGTCGTCGGATCCGACCTGGCCGGTGTCGTGCTGCGCACCGGGCCGGGCGTCAACGCGTGGAAGGCGGGCGACCAGGTCGTCGCCCACTGCCTGTCGGTGGAGCTGGAGAGCCCCGATGGCCACGGCGACACGATGATGGACCCCGAGCAGCGCATCTGGGGCTTCGAGACCAACTTCGGCGGGCTCGCAGAACTGGCTCTGGTGAAGTCGAACCAGTTGATGCTCAAGCCCGCGCACCTCACCTGGGAGGAGGCCGCGGCTCCCGGTCTGGTGAACTCCACTGCCTACCGGCAGCTGGTCTCCCGCAACGGCGCCGGCATGAAGCAGGGCGACACGGTCCTGATCTGGGGCGCGTCAGGTGGGCTGGGCTCCTACGCGACGCAGTTCGCCCTCAACGGAGGAGCCACCCCGGTGTGCGTCGTGTCCTCGCCCGAGAAGGCCGAGATCTGCCGGAAGATGGGCGCCGAGCTGATCATCGACCGCAACGCGGAGGGCTACACCTTCTGGCGGGACGAGCACAACCAGGACCCGAAGGAATGGAAGCGGTTCGGAGCGAAGATCCGCGAGCTCACCGGCGGTGACGACCCCGACGTCGTCTTCGAGCACCCGGGCCGCGAGACGTTCGGCGCCAGCGTCTACGTCACCCGCCGCGGAGGCACGATCGTGACCTGCGCGTCCACGTCCGGGTACGAGCACACCTACGACAACCGCTACCTGTGGATGAACCTCAAGCGGATCGTCGGCTCGCACTTCGCCAACTACCGCGAGTCCTACGAGGCCAACCGGTTGATCTCCAAGGGCCTCATCCATCCGACGGTGTCGAAGGTCTACGCACTCGCCGACACCGGCCAGGCGGCGATGGACGTCCATTCCAACAGCCACCAGGGCAAGGTCGGGGTGCTGGCCCTGGCACCGGAGGAGGGGCTGGGCGTCACCGATCACGAGAAGCGTGCGAGGCACCTGCCGGCGATCAACCGCTTCCGCGGGGTCTGATCTCACCCGATGGTGAGGTTGCCCACCACTAGACGCGCGACCGAGGTTCAGGTTGCGCCCGGTACGGTGACTTTCATGGTCGGAGATCCCCGCGCGTCACATTCCTCCAGGCGGTCCCGGTCCGACACCGGCTTCGGCGTCGTGCGACGGGGGTATGACCAGGCGCAGGTCGACGCCCACCTGGCCCGGCTGGACGCCCAGATCCGGATCATGGCCACCGACCGGCTGGCCACCGTCGACCAGGCCGACCAGTTGACCCGCGAGCTGGACGAGGCCCGGGACCGCACCGACCGCTTGCGTGCCCAGGTGCGCACGCTGGTGAGCCCGCCGCAGAGCATGCAGGGCATGAGCGAGCGGATGCGCGCGATGCTGCGGCTGGCCGAGGACGAGGTGGCCGAGATGCTCGGCCACGCGGAGACCGAGGTGAACAACCGGGTCCGTGAGGCCGAGAGCAGGGCAGTCCAGACCGTCGCCCACGCCAAGGCCGAGGCCGAGGCCGAGGGGATCCGCGCAGGCGCTCGCGTGGATGCGGAACGCCTCGCGGAGGACAGCGCCCGCGCCGAGCTCGAGGCCGCGAACAAGGCGGCTGCCGCCGCGCTGGCCGCCGAGCGTGCCGACGTCGAACGCCGAGTCTCCGTCGCGATCGCCGCGGCGGAGCAGGAGCAGGCGGCCGCCTGGGAGGAGTCGGAGCGCGGGCGCACCCTGATCGAGGAGGACTTCCTCCTGGCGATGGATCATCGCCGTGCGGAGGCGCTCGCCGCGTTGAAAGCCGAGCACCTCCTCGCCGGGCGGGAGATGACAGCTCAGCGCGAGGCCGCTGCGGCCACCGTCCGCGGTGAGGTCGAGCGGGCCCAGTTGGAGGCCCGGCGGATCGTCGCCGACGCCGAGCGTCGCGTCACGGAGCTCATCGCGCTCCGACGCCGCGTCGTGGAGCAACTCGGTAGCGCGCGGGCGGCCCTGGACCGCACGATCGGCGGGCTCGACCTCCTGCCCGGCGAGTCGGCCGCCGGTGCGGTGTCGGACTCCGCCGGCTCCGTCCGCGGCGGCGCCGCTCCGGCCGACCCCCCGGGCACCACCAGCGCGCCGGCCGTGACCAGCGCCACAGCAATCGACACCGCTCCGGAGGCCGGCGACATGCCGGCGGCCGAGGACGTACCGGCAGCTGAGGATCACGCGGCGGTCGACGACACCCGGACCGGGGTCCCGACGGTTGCGGCCGACGCCGGCGCGGCCGACACCTCGGTGGTGGAGGTCGGCAGCGGCACGCAGACCGACGATCCCGCCGCGGCGACGACGCCCGGGCGCTCGACGACGAAAGGGGGCCCACGCCGCCCCACGCCGCGCCGCCGATCCGCGGCAGGAGCCGCCCGCCGCTCGTGACGGACGGCGTCCGGACGGGGCCCCCGCCGCTCGACGACGAGGCGCATCACCGCCACGATCACTGGCGCCGGCCACCGGGCCGCCGGTGCGCGCGAGCAGCCCAGCACGGGGCGTGCCAGTGGCGGCGGTCGTCCACCGATCCGTACTCCGCGGCCGGCCACGTCACCAGGTGCGGCGTTCCGGCGGGGATGAGCTGATCACAGCCCGGACAACGGTACTCCTTGGCCGACGACGAGCCGGGCACGCTCCGTACCATCCACTCGCCGTCCGGCCCGGTCTCCGCACGGGTGAACGAGGCCGACCGCAGCGGGACGTGCTCGTCGCGCCGGGAGGATCGGCGAGGCCGGTTCGAGCGGACCATGGTCAGGGAACGCATTCGGCGTCGGAACTCGTCCCGCGGCTTCTCTCAGCGGGCCGCGTAGTCGCGGAAACCGTGGCCGGTCTTGCGCCCGAGCCGACCGGCCGTCACGAGGTGTTCCAGCAGGGGTGCGGGGGCGAACCCGGCTTCCCGGAACTCCTGGTAGAGCGAACGCTCGATGGCCAGCGACACGTCCAGGCCCACGACATCGAGAAGCTCGAAGGGGCCCATCGGGAGTGCGCAGCCGGTCTTCATGGCGGCGTCGATGTCATCGGCGGTCGCGTAGTGCGCCTCGAGCATCTTCACCGCGTCGTTGAGGTAGGGGAACAGCAACGCGTTCACGATGAACCCGGCGCGGTCCCCGCACGACACCGGCACCTTCCCCAGGCGCTCGCACAGCGCGAGGGACGTCGCGACCACGTCGGCCGCGGTGGTGATCGTGGAGACGATCTCCACCAGCTTCATCGCGGGCGCCGGGTTGAAGAAGTGCAGGCCGACGACGTCGGACGGCCGCGAGGTCGCAGCGGCGCACTCCACCACCGGCAGCGACGACGTCGTGGTGGCCAGGATGGCGCCGGGCTTGCAGATCTCGTCGAGCGCGCCGAACACCGCCCGCTTGACGTCGAGCTCCTCGGCGACGGCCTCGACCACGATGTCGGCGTCTGCGAGGTCCTCCAGTCGGGTGGTTCCGGTGATCCGGGCCAGCGTGGCGTCCCGGTCGGACTCCGTGAGACGGCCCTTGACCACGGACTTCTCCAACGACTTCCGGATCCCCGCGATCGACCCGTCGACCTTGGAGTCGCTGCGGCCACGCACGACGACGTCGAACCCGGCCTTCGCGAACACCTCGACGATGCCCGAGGCCATCGTGCCCGTGCCGACCACACCGACCCGCTGCACGTCGCGCAGCGTCACGTCCGCGGGCACCGTTGCGGACGGGGTCTCCGCATCGGCGACGATCGCGGAGCTGTGGGGCTTCGCATAGGTGTAGAAGCCGCGGCCGCTCTTGCGACCGAGCAACCCCGCGGTGATCATCTGCTTGAGGACGGGCGCGGGCGCGTGCGTCTGGTTGCGGGACTGCCGGTACATCGTGTCGAGGATCTCGTAGCTCGTGTCGAGCCCGATCAGGTCGAGCAGGGCCAGCGGGCCCATCGGGTAGCCGCAGCCGTGGCGCATGGCGGCGTCGAGGTCCTCGCGGCGGGCGTAGCGCTGCTCGTACATCTGCGCGGCGTGGTTGAGGTAGCCGAACAGCAGGGCGTTCGCGATGAAGCCCGCGCGGTCGCCGATGACCACAGGCACCTTGTCCAGTGTGGCCGCGAGGTCCTGCAGGTCGTCGACGACGTCCTGCTCGGTGACGACCGTGCGCACCAGTTCCACGAGCTTCTGCACCGGGGCGGGGTTGAAGAAGTGCATGCCGACAACCTTGCCCGGACGGCCGGTGCGCACCGCGAGCTCGGTGACCGACAGCGACGAGGTGTTGGACGCGAGGATCACCTCGGGCCGGCAGACCTTGTCGAGCTCGGCCAACACCTGCGCCTTGAGGTCCAGGCTCTCCGGCACCGCCTCGACGACGAGATCGGCGTCGGCCAGGTCGGCCAGCGACGTGGTGGTGACGATCCGGGCGAGAAGTGCGTCGGCGCTCTCCTGCGTGAGCTTGCCGCGGCCGACGGCGCGGGCTGTGGACGTCTCCAGATGGATGCGGCCCCGCGCGACGGCCTCGGTGTCGATCTCCACCGCGATCACGTGGCGCCCGCTGCGGGCGAACACCTCGACGATGCCCGCGCCCATGGTGCCCAGGCCGACCACTCCGACCGTCCGGAACTCGCGTGTCACGCCTTACCTCCGCCGTTGGACCGACCCGCATCCTCCCATTCCCCGACAGTGCCCGGCTACGACGGTGCCCTCGTGCGCTACCGCCCGTGTCGCAGCTTCACGACTCCCAGCAGCGCTCGCATACCCCGTGACGTGCGCCGGAAGCTCGTCACGGCGATGGGAAGGGCGAAGCGCTGACGGGTCACGGCCTGCGGGCGGGTGAACTCGCGCAGCCCGTCCTCACCGTGGATGCGGCCGAAGCCCGAGTCGCCGACGCCACCGAACGGCAGGCTCGGTATGCCGGCGAACGAGATCACGCTGTTGATCGACACCATGCCGCAGCGCAGCCTGGTCGCGATCTCCTCGCCGCGGGCCTTGGAGAACACGGTCGCGCCCAGGCCGTAGCCCGTCGCGTTGGCGCGGCGCACGGCCTCGTCGACGTCGGGCACCCGGTTGACGACCAGCAGCGGTCCGAACGTCTCCTCCCGGACGGCGGTGCTGTCCTCGGGCACGTCGAGGATCACGACCGGGTCGACGAACGGCGGCCGTACCGACTCGACCCCGCCGACCACCGCACGTCCGCCGCGGGCCAGTGCGTCCTGCACGTGTCCGCGCACCACGTCGGACTGCGACGCCATGGTCATCGGCCCGAACTCCGCCCCGGGGTGCACCGCTCGGGCGCGGGACACGACCTCGGCGGTGAACGCGTCGGCCACCGCGTCGTGCACGTAGACGCGCTCGACGCCCACGCAGGTCTGCCCGGCGTTGGACATCCCGCCCCAGACCGCGGCGTCCGCGGCGGCCCCGAGATCGGCGTCGGCGTCGACGATCATGGGGTCCTTGCCGCCGCACTCGATCAGCACCGGCGTCAACGTCTCCGCGCAGGTGGCCATCACCCGCTTGCCGGTGGCCGTCGACCCGGTGAAGGCGATCTTGCCGATGCCCGGGGCCCGGCAGAGCGCTGCGCCCGTCTCACCCGAACCCGTGACCACCTGGAACAACGCCCGGCCCTCGACGATCTCGGCGAGCGAGTCGGCCAGCGCCGTGCCGACGCCGGGCGTCAGCTCGCTGGGCTTGAACACGACCGCGTTGCCGGCCGCGAGCGCGTAGACGATGGACCCCATCGGCGTGAACACCGGGTAGTTCCACGGACCGATGACCCCCACGACACCGATCGGGGCGTAGCGCAACGATGCCGCCTGGTTGCTCATCAGCAGGCCGGCTGGGACCGTACGGCGCTTGAGGACCTGCTCGGCGTGCTTCGCGGCCCAGTCGAGGTGGTCGATCGCCAGCACGAGCTCGAGCCGCGCGTCGTCGAAGGGCTTGCCGGTCTCGTCGCACACGACGCGGGCGAGGTCGTCGATGCTGCGGACGAGCGCCTTGCGCCACTCCCCGAGCCGGCGCCGCCGCTCCGCGAAGCCGAGCCCGCCCCACCACTTCGCGGCATCCCCGGCCCGTGCCACCGCAGCCTCGACGGCGGCGGCGTCGTGCACCGGGTGGGTCCCGACGACGGCGCCGGTGCGGGGGTCGTGCGACGCGAAGGTGATGGGGACGGGCACCTCGGTGGCGGTCACGCCGACCAGCGTAGAGCGCCCGATGTCACTCCGGCACGCCGAACTCGGCTCGGGTCCCCGATGCCGCGGGGCCTCAGAACAGGCGCAGGTCGGTGGACTCCGTGCCACGCAGGGTGTCGTAGTCCAGCACCACGCAGCGGATGCCGCGGTCCTGGGCCAGGGTGCGGGCCTGCGGCTTGATCTGCTGCGCCGCGTAGACGCCCGCGACGGGGGCGAGGAGCGGGTCGCGGTTCATCAGCTTGAGGTAACGGGTGAGCTGCTCGACCCCGTCGATCTCGCCGCGACGCTTGATCTCCACGGCCACGGACGAGCCGCCGCCGTCGCGGCACAGCAGGTCGACAGGCCCGATCGCCGTCATGTACTCGCGGCGGACGAGCGTGAAACCCTCGCCGAGCGTGGTCGGGTGGGCGGCGAGCAACTCCTGCAGGTGCGCCTCGACGCCGTCCTTGACCAGCCCGGGATCGACGCCGAGGGTGTGGCTGGTGTCGTGCAGGACCTCGTCGATGGTGATGACGAGCGACTCGTCGGCCTTGTTGCGGACCGTCCAGACGCCGGGCTGCTCCTCGAGCCAGCACGGCGGGCTCATCCAGTTCAGCGGCTTGTAGGCGCGGTCGTCGGCGTGGATGCTCACCGACCCGTCCGCCTTGACCAGCAGGAGCCGCGGCGCCATCGGCAGGTGCGCGGTGAGGCGCCCGACGTAGTCCACCTGACAGCGAGCGATGACAAGACGCACCGGGGGACCCTAGCGGCCCGATCTGCGCGCGGGCCGGCAGGCGGCGCGCGCACCCCCGCTCGCGCCGGATCCACCCACCCGGCACGGTGTGCGTCGTGGAGATGCTCAGCAGCCGCCAGGTCTACGCCAACAGCTGGATGACGGTCCGTGAGGACACGATCCGGCGGTCCGACGGCACCCACGGCATCTACGGGGTGGTCGACAAGCCGACGTACGCGCTGGTCATCCCCCGCGACGGTGACCGGCTGCATCTCGTCGAGCAGTTCCGTTACCCGGTGCGGGAGCGATGCTGGGAGTTCCCGGCGGGCACCGCGCCGGACCGCGCCGCCGTCGACCCGGCCGATCTGGCCGTCCGCGAGCTGCAGGAGGAGACCGGCCTCGTCGCCGCCCGGATGGAGCTCATCGGTCGCCTCGACGTCGCGCCGGGGATGTCGAGCCAGCGGGGCACGGTGTGGCTCGCGACCGGGCTGACGGCCGGGCCCACCCGCCGGGAGGCGACCGAGCAGGACATGCGTTCGGTGTGGTTCGCCTCCGACGAGGTGGAGGCCATGGCGGTGCGGGGTGAGATCACCGACTCCCAGACCCTCGCCGCCTACCTGCTGCTGCAGCTCCACGACCGGCGCTGACAGCGGCGGCGATCCACTGACACGCACGGCGTAGCGGGCTACCGTCGATGGATGGCCGACCACGAGCACCCAGCCGGATACGAGCACATCGCGGTGAAGTACGACGGCGACACGGTGCGGATCACGATGAACCGGCCCGAACGGCGCAACGCGCTGTCCGAGGCGCACCTGCTCGAACTGCTCGACGCGTTCGAGACCGCGGGCCGATCCGAGGCCACGGGCATCGTGCTCGGCGCGGAGGGCCGGGCGTTCTCGGCCGGCCACGACTTCGCCGACGTCGCCGCGCGCGACCTGGCCGGAGTCCGCGACCTGCTGCGGTTGTGCACGCGCGTCATGCGGACGGTCCAGGAGGTGCCGCAGGTCGTGATCGCCCGCGTCCAGGCGATCGCGACCGCCGCGGGCTGCCAGCTCGTCGCGTCCTGCGACCTCGCGGTCGCCGCCGAGTCGGCGGCGTTCGCCCTGCCCGGCGGCAAGGGCGGCTGGTTCTGCCACACCCCCGCGGTACCGGTGGCACGCACCGTCGGCCGCAAGCGCCTCATGGAGCTGGCACTGACCGGTGACCCCGTCGACGCGGCGACCGCCGCTGAGTGGGGTCTGATCAACTACGCCGTCCCGGACGACGAGCTCGACTCCCGAGTCGAGCACCTGCTCGCCCGTGCCACCCGGGGCAGCCGCTTCGGCAAGGGCGTCGGCAAGCAGACCCTCTACGCGCAGCTCGACCGCCCCGAGGCCGACGCCTACGCGATCGCCGTGGAGGTGATGGCGTCGCTGTCGCAGAGCCCGGGTGCGCGGGAGGGCATGACGTCGTTCCTGGAGAAGCGCCCTGCGGTGTGGGCCGACTGAACACCCCCGGGAACGCGACACCTCCAGCTGATGCGTGTGATGCAGTAGTCTTAGCATCATGCGCACCACGGTCTCGATCTCCGATGAGTTGCTGCTCGCGGCCAAGCGACTGGCCCGCGAGCGCGGCCAGTCCCTGGGGGATGTCGTCGACACGGCACTGCGCCGCGAGCTCGCGGCTCCCGAGCCGAGGCGCGACCGCCCGGCCGTCCCCGTCTTCCGGAGCGGCACCGGTCCCCGCCCCGGTATCGATCTCGCCTCGAACAGGGCGCTGCACGAGGCGCTGGACGAGGGCGTCGAGCTCGACGCCCTGCGCTGAGGATGTACCTGCTCGACGTCAACGTGGTGCTCGCCGCCCACCGTGGCGATCACCCGCAGCACCGCGCCGTCCGCGCCTGGTTCGACGGTCTGCTCGCCGGGGAGGAGCCGTTCACCGTGCCGGCCACCGTGTGGGCGTCGTTTCTTCGCATCGCCACCAACCAGCGGATCTTCCCGGTCCCGACGCCGCGAGCCGCAGCGTTCGCGTTCGTCGACAGCACCTCCGCACAGCCCCACCATCTGCCCACCGGTCCCGGGCCACGCCACCCGACGCTCCTGCCACCATGTGCGACGAGGCCGATGCGCTCGGCGACCTCGTGCCGGACGCGGTGCTCGCCGCTCTGACCGTCGAGCACCACTGCACCGTCGCGACGCTGGACCGGGACTTCGCCCGCTTCCGCTCGTGCCGCCACGAGCTCCTCCGAACCTAGGAACAGTGGCACGCCCCACCGCGACATGGGCGATGGGCCGCCCACGGCACGCCCCGTCCCCCTTGTGCCTGCTCGATGCGAGAAGATCGGCGCATGGTGTTGCGTATCGCGGGGCTCCCGGTGTGGGTCGGACCCTCGGAACTGATCGCCGGTGTCCGGGCGACGATGGGGTGGACCGACGACGCGGTCGAGCTGGTCGCCGGGCTCCCACAGCGCGTCGCGAGCCTGCTCGACGAGGTCGAGAGCCTGGTCGGGCGCGTGTCGCGGATCGCCGGACGCGCCGACTCCCTGGTGGACCGGGCCGAGGCGATCGTGGGCTCGCTCGACGGGGTCCTCGTCGATGTCCGCACCGCCGTCGACCGGGTCGACGGCGTCCTGTCCGATGCCGGCACCCTGGTCGAGCGGACCGGCCCGTTGCTCGACGAGGTCCACACCGTCGCGGGTGGGGCGGCCGCGCTGGTCTCGCGGGCCGGCGATGTCGCCGACGGGGCGGCAGGGCTGGTCGCCCGCGCCGACACCGTCGCCGAGGGCGCAGCAGGGCTCGTCGCCCGCGCGGACGGAGTGGCCGACGGGGCAGCAGGGCTCGTCGCCCGCGCGGACGGAGTGGCCGAGGGCGCAGCAGGGCTCGTGGCCCGCGCGGACACTGTCGCCGAGGGCGCGGCCGGGCTGGTCACCAGGGCCGGGCAGGTGGCCGAGGGGGCCTCCGAGGTGATCTCCGGGGCCGAGGCCACCAGCAACACGGCCAGTCGGCTCATCGGGTTCTACCAGCCGCTGGCCGAGAAGGCCGCGCCGCTCGCCCAACGGTTCGTGGAAGACTTCTCCCAGGCCGAGCTGGACGCCGCGATCCGCATGATCGACCAGCTCCCCCAGCTCACCCACCATGTGGAGACCGACGTCATGCCGATCCTGGTCACCCTGGACCGCGTCGGGCCCGACGTCCACGAGTTGCTCGACGTCCTGAAGGACGTCCGGCTCGCCGTACAGGGCATCCCGGGGTTCAAAATGCTGCGTCGTCGCGGCGAGAACAAGGAGGCGGAGGCCGAGGCTGAGGCGAACGGCGGCTGAGACGTAGGGCGACCGGGGCGGACGCGGCTGAGGCGACCGCGGTCCGACCCCCTACCGGTGCGACTCCAGGACCAGGCTGACGATCCTGTCCATCATCTCGGTCAACTTGTAGTCCTTCGGGGTGAACACCGCGGCGACGCCGCAGCGACGCAGCGTCTCCGCGTCCTCGGGCGGGATGATCCCGCCGACCACGACGAGGACGTCGTCCGCGCCCGCGGCCCGCAGCCCGTCCACCACCGCCGGTACCACCTCCAGGTGCGATCCCGACAGCACCGACAGCCCGACGACGTGCACCCCCTCCTGCACCGCGGCCGCGACGATCTGCGCCGGGGTGAGGCGAATGCCCTGGTAGATCACCTCGAAGCCGACGTCCCGGGCCCGGACGGCCACCTGCTCGGCGCCGTTGGAGTGGCCGTCGAGGCCGGGCTTGCCCACGAGCATGCGCAGCCGTGACCCGAGCTCCTCACCCGCCGCGCGGACGCGCTCGCGGATCGCCGCGATGTCGGCGCCCGGCTCGCCCGTGCCGACCGCCGCCGACACCCCCGTCGGCGCCCGGAACTCACCGAACACCTCACGCAACACGGCCGCCCACTCCCCCGTGGTGACCCCGGCCTTCGCGCAGGTGATGGAGGTGGCCATCAGGTTGGCGTCGGTCTTGGCGGCGTCCCGCAGCGCGGTCACCGCGCTCTCGACGGCACTCGCGTCACGTCCGGCGCGCCAGGCGCCGATCGCGGCGACCGCGGTGGCCTCCGTCGCCGGGTCGACGGTCTCGATCGCCGCCGCGCCGTGGGCCTGCAGCGGGCTGGGCTCGGTGGTGTCGAACCGGTTGACGCCGACGACGACGTGCTCGCCGGACTCCATCCGGCGGCGCCGCTCCGACAGCGACGACACGAGCTCGCCCTTCATGTAGCCGTTCTCCACCGCGGCGACCGCCCCGCCCATCTCCTGCACCCGGTCGATCTCGTCGCGGGCGCCCGCGACGAGATCCGCGGTCTTGGCCTCGACCACCCGCGAGCCCTCGAACAGGTCCTCGTACTCCAGCAGGTCCGTCTCGTAGGCCAGCACCTGCTGCATGCGCAGCGCCCACTGCTGGTCCCACGGTCGCGGCAGGCCCAGCGCCTCGTTCCACGCGGGGAGCTGGATCGCGCGGGCACGAGCGTCCCGCGACAGCGTGACGGCCAGCATCTCCAGCACGATCCGCTGGACGTTGTTCTCCGGCTGCGCCTCGGTCAATCCCAGCGAGTTGACCTGCACGCCGTAGCGCAGGCGGCGCTGTCTGGGGTCTACCACTCCGTAGCGGTCCTCGGTGATCTCGTCCCAGAGCTGCCCGAGCGCCCGCATCTTGCACATCTCCTCGACGAACCGCAGGCCCGCGTTCACGAAGAACGAGATGCGGGCGACGACGTCGCCGAACTTCTCGGGCGGCACCTGACCGGAGTCCCGTACGGAGTCCAGCACCGCGATCGCCGTGGACAGGGCGTACGCGAGCTCCTGCGCGGGCGTCGCCCCGGCCTCCTGCAGGTGGTAGCTGCAGATGTTGATCGGGTTCCATCTGGGGATCTCGGCCACCGACCACGCCACCATGTCGGTGATCAGCCGCATGCTCGGAGCGGGCGGGAACACGTACGTGCCCCGCGACAGGTACTCCTTGACGATGTCGTTCTGCGTGGTGCCGGCCAGGGTCGCGCGCGGCGCGCCGTTCTCGTCGGCGACGGCCACGTAGAGCGCAAGCAGGTACATGGCCGGCGCGTTGATCGTCATCGAGGTGTTGGCCTCGGCGAGCGGGATGCCGCCGAACAGGGTGCGCATGTCACCGATGTGGCTGACCGGCACCCCGACCTTGCCGACCTCACCCTTCGCGAGCTCGTCGTCGGGGTCGTAACCGGTCTGCGTGGGCAGGTCGAACGCCACCGAGAGTCCGGTCTGGCCCTTCGCGAGGTTGCGCCGGTAGAGGGCGTTCGACGTCGCGGGCGAGGAGTGCCCGGCGTAGGTGCGGATCACCCAGGGTCGGTCGCGCTCACGGTCGGTCGGGTACGGCACCGGACACCTCCGCCATCGTGGATCCGACGATGCTACTGGCGCGTATCGGGGCGGAGGGGATCGCACGACCCCCGTCACACCACCTGATCGATTCAGCCGGTGTGCGCCGCGGGGGTCCCTGGCGGAGGATGTGCGGATGGCGGATCAGGCGACGCGGTTCTTCGTGGTCTTCGGTGGCCTGATCCTCATGGCCGGGATGATGCTGGCCCTGCGCTGGACGTTCGGCACGGGCCGCAACCAGCCCGCGCCCCACGTTCCCGACCCGGACGACCCCACCGGCGACGGCCTGCTCGACGAGGTCTCTCGCGTGCCCACCGAACCGGCCGCACAGGTGCTGCGGTCCCGGCTGGCCGCGGCCGGCATCCGGGCGACGGTCGGCCGGATCGACGGCGGCTACCGCCTGCTGGTCTTCCGCGACGACATGGTCAACGCCCGCCTCGTCCTGCACACCACCCCGGACTGACCCGCGAGTCGGGCTCTCGATGTGCGCGAGTCGGGGCCTCCGTGCGCGCGAGTCGGGGCCTCCGCGCTCCGGATCCTGTCCGCGCGAGTGCACCCGGCTTGACCCGACAGCTCCGGTTGTGAATGTTCTCTGCACCGCTCGGTGATCATGGTCACTCCCCGAAAGCGCAGAGTTTCATTTGACGACATGCATTCGAAACAATGAGGCTTATTCAGCAAGCAGGTAGAAGTGCAGCGCGACCACGGCTGAGATCGTCGTGGTGAAGGTCGAGAGCGGCCTCCGGTAGTCGGTGTGCATAATCCGCCAGGTCTTGAAGTTCGCGATCACCTGCTCGACGACATAGCGAATCTTGTTGATCGCAGTATTGTAGTCTTTCTCCCAGTCGAGCAGGTCGCGGTAGATCGGCTTCTTGTAGGGCGTCGCCATATCGTTGCCGACATAACCCTTATCGCCCATCCAGTTCTGGGCGTCGTCGGTACCTAGAGCGCCGGACTC
>Ga0209591_10000539_pt1 | contig 48854 bp, 47 predicted proteins | sample MAT01_FD_187207 | JGI IMG/M metagenome (GOLD analysis project Ga0209591, IMG submission 187207) | Freshwater microbial communities from Lake Fryxell liftoff mats and glacier meltwater in Antarctica - MAT-01 (SPAdes) (version 2) | ecosystem: Environmental > Aquatic > Freshwater > Ice > Liftoff...
GGCCAAATTTGTATCCGGGCGCGGCTTGGACTTCCGTGGGACGGCAATACCTGCGGCGAGGCATGATCGGCGAGGCGCGGACCTGTTTTCGGAATGCGTTGACCCAGGGCCGGACGCCGGCGGCGCTGGCGGGGTTGGGGCAGTTGGAGGCCACGGCGGGCCGTTTTGATGCGGGGCGGTCGTGAGTGGAGGAGGCCCTGCGGGGGGATCCTCGGCACTTCGACAGCCTGGTGACGTTGGCCGCGATTCCGGCGGAGTTTCAGGATTATGGCTTAGCGGCCACCTATCTTGAGCGGGCGTTGGCGATTTGGCGGACTCCGGCGGTGGAGGCGATGTTGGCGCGGATGCGGGGTAAGTGACGAAACGAACCCGGGAGTTGTTGATTCTAAAGGGTCGGCCAAGTTCAGTGCTGGGGGCGGTGTTTTGGCCCGCTCACTTCGTTCGCGGCTAAAACGGGGTCGCACCCTTTCTTCTAGCCCCGCCTCCCTAGTTTGAGGATCGCAGATGAGTCAAGGGTTTTTGGGGGCCAAACGAGCTATGTTGTTGATTTGATGGGGGTGAAAAAGCCTTATTTAGCGGGACTGGCAGCGAGTTGGCGGAGGGAGTCCTCGAAGGGGGGGTAGGCGACGCCGCGTTCGGTGATGATGGCGGTGACGTAGCGGTGGGGGGTGACGTCGAAGGCGGGGTTTTCGACTTCAATGCCTTCCGGCGCGACGGGAACGCCGAAGACGTGGGTGACTTCGAGGGCGGGGCGCTGCTCGATGGGGATTTGGGTGCCGGAGGTGAGGGTGAGGTCGAGGGTGGAGATGGGCGCCGCGACGTAGAAGGGGACACCGTTTTCCTTGGCGAGGACGGCGACCGAGTAGGTGCCGATTTTGTTGGCGACGTCGCCGTTGCCGGCGATGCGGTCAGCACCGACTACGACGCAGCCGATGCGGCCGTCTTTCAAGAAGTGGCCGGCCATGTTGTCGGTGATGATTTTGGTGGGGATGTGGTCTTGCTGAAGTTCCCAGGCGGTGAGGCGTGCGCCTTGAAGGAAGGGGCGGGTTTCGTCGGCGTAGACGTCGATCTTTTTGCCGGAGGCGTAAGCGCTGCGGATGACGCCCAGGGCCGTGCCGTAGCCGGCGGTGGCGAGGGCGCCGGCGTTGCAGTGGGTGAGCACAGTTTTGCCATCGGGGACGAGGGGGCCGCCGTGGGCGCCGATGGATTCGTTGATGGCGATGTCTTCGGAATAGACGGCTTGAGCTTCGGCGACGAGGCGGGCGCGCACGTCGGCGAGCGGCTGGCCACTGACGCTGGCGCGGACGCGCTTCATGCGTTCGATGGCCCAAAAGAGATTAACGGCGGTGGGGCGCGTTGCGGCGAGGGTGTCGCAGATGGTGGCGAATTCAGCTTCAAAAGCGTCGTCGGAGGCGGCTTGCGCACCCAAGGCGACGCCCATGGCGGCGGCGACGCCGATGGCGGGAGCGCCGCGGATGATCATATCCTTGATGGCCTTGGCCACGTCGAGGTACGTGCGGCAGGTGACGAATTCTACGGCGCGGGGCAGCCGGGTCTGGTCGATCATGACTACGCCTTGGGGCGTCCATTCGAGGGTTTTTACCAAAGTATTCTCTCTCTATCTGCTCGCCAGAAACGCGACGAGCTGGGTTAGGTTGAAGGTGCTGTGGATGAGCGTGGCGGCGACGGTGGAATCGGTGCGAAAGCGGACCCAGCCGAAGACGCTGCCGGCAAGGCCGAGGAGGAACAAAGGTTGCCAGCTCCAATGCAGTTGCGGGCCATGGATAAGGGCGAAGGGAATGGCGGTGCCGACGATGCCAAAGAAGGTGCCCAGCGATTGGATGGCTAAGGGCTGCAGCAGGCCGCGGAAGGCGACCTCTTCGAAAAATGGGGCGAGCATGATAGCGAAGACAGCGGTGAGAATGAGCGAGGTGGGGCCCTCGTTGAGCCAAACGAGCATTGGCTGGTTGATTTCTGGCGTTTTGAGCAGGATGCCGATGACGCTGACGACGATGGCCAGGATAGGTCCGCCGAAGAGGCTGATGCCGATGCCACGTTTTGGAAGGCGCCAGCCAAGACCTTCGCGGATACTCGCTTGGGAGGTGCTGCGGAGGATGGCGTAGAGGCCGAGGAACCAGAAGACGTAACCGAGGAGGAGGGGTACGAGGGTTTGGGCGGCTATGCCGGGGATTTTCCAGGGGAGACGGCGGAAGATGCTGAAGATGAGGCCGGCGAGGGCGAAGGCGGGAAGGTAGAGGCCCAGGCAGAGGGCGACTTCGCGCCAGGTCCAGAAGGGTTTGCTGGCGGGGGTCATGCGGGGAGGAGGGCCGCCAGAAGGGGAATCATGATTTCGTGATGGCCGGTGAGGGCGTAGCCTTTGCCGCCGGCATTGGCATGGGGGCGGTGGACGACGTTGGCGTTGGGGCGGTAGTGCTGGAGGAAGTCGAAGTTGACGGTGGTGAATTCGCGCAGGGGGAAGCCCAAATTGCGGACGACGGAGACGGCTTTCAAGAACACTTCGGGAAGGATGACGGCGGAGCCGAGGTTGAGGTAGACGCCGCCTTGGTGGAGGTCGCGAACGAGGGAGCAGAGGAGGCGGAAGTCGCGGAGAGTGCCTTCGCCGATGGCGGCGCCGCTGGCTTCGGGGAAGGTGTGGGGGGTGTCGGTACCGACGGCAACGTGGACGGTGAAGGGGACATTACGCTGGTAGGCTTGCCACTGGAGAGAGTGTTCGCGGAGGTTTTCCGGGGCGATTCGGTGGAGATGGCGGCCGAGGCTTTCGCCCATGCCGAGGCCGTCGTCGACGCCGGCGCGGATGGCGAGGTTCATCTGCTGGCCGGTTTCGGCGGCGGAGCCGAAGCGTCCGTCGGGCAGGACGGATTCGACGTCCTCACTGGTGGCACCGGCGATGGCGATTTCAAAATCGTGGATGGTGGTGGAGCCGTTGGTGCAAAAGGCCGTAGCGTAACCGCGGTCCATCAGGTGGGTGAGGATGGGGGCGAGTCCGCATTTGATGACGTGGCCGCCCATGCCCCAAATGATGGCGCGTTTCTTCTCGCGAGCGGCGGTGAGGGCGGCGACGACGGCCCGCAAGGAATCGGCGGCGAGGACCTTGGGCAGGGAATCGAGCAGACCGGGCGCGGCGGGTGGCGGCGTGGCAAAGTGCTCAATTTTCACCTTACCGCTGCGATCGCGGAGGGAGACGGTTTTGAGCCCGGTGAAGCTGAGGGGCGAATGGGAGTAACGGCTCACTAGCTATTATGATCGCAGTTCTAGGATCGCAGTAGATCGCGCAGGGCGGGGCCGAGTTCAGTGTAGCGGAAATCGAAGCCGGCTTTTTCGGCGGCGGCGGGGAGGACGCGTTGGCTGGCTTCGAGAACGGCGGCGGCCATTTCGCCGAAGAGCAAACGCAGGAGAAACATGGGAGCGGGGAAAATGGCGGGGCGGCGGAGTTCGCTGGCGAGGGCGTGGGTGAAGTCGCTGTTGCGGACGGGGGTGGGGGCGACGGCATTGACGGCACCGGTGAGTTTTTCGTTGGTGAGGGCTTGGATGATGAGGGAGATGAGGTCCTGCAGGTGGATCCAGGACATCCACTGTTCGCCGGAGCCTAAGCGGCCGCCGGCGCCGGCGCGGAAGGCGGGGAGCATGCGGGCGAGCGCGCCGCCTTCGCGGCCGAGGACAAGGCCGGTGCGCAGGCGGACGACGCGCATGTTGAGGGCGAGGCCCAAGTTGGCGGCCGATTCCCACTCTTCGCAGACCTCGGCGAGGAAGCCTTTGCCGGGGGCGGACGCTTCGGTAAGCACTTCGTCACCGCGGGAGCCATAGTAGCCGACAGCGGAGCCGGCGATGAGGACGCGGGGGAAGGAGTTCAATTGGGAAAGGGCGGAGATGAGGCGCTGGGTGCCGCCGACGCGGCTGGAGCGGATGCCGCGTTTGACGGCTTGGGTCCAGCGTTGGGTGACGGGTTCGCCGGCGAGATGGACGACGGCTTCTGCGCCATCGAGGGCGGCGGGAGGGGGATCGTTTTCCTGGGCGTCCCAAATGGAGTAGGGGATTTGGGGCGGCAAACCGGTGCGGGGTTTGCGGATGAGGATGTGCACTTCGTGGCCGTCGGCCGCGAGCCGCTGGACGAGGCTTTGGCCGATGAAGCCGGTGGCGCCTGTGACAACAATCCGCATGGGTCTAGGTTATTGTAAGCGAAACGGATCGCGGCCGTTCAGTTCGATTAACTCTATTTCTTTTCGGTAGGCGTCGGAATTGGTTTTGCGGCGCATGCCGTCGTAAGACATCCAGCGGATCATGCCGAAGATGGGGCGCTCGGTCCAGGGGCGATCGTGGAGGCCGAAGCACCAAAGGATGCCGGTATAGGTATTGGGGTCGCGGCCATCGAGGGCGTAGCGGTCGTGGAGATCGATCATGGTGCGAAGGGCAGCTTCCGGGGTGGGGGACCATTCGATGATCTTTTTGCCCCAGTACATGCGGTAGTAGCCGTGGATTTTACCGCGCAGGAGGAGCTCTTTTTGGGCGGCGTTCCAGAGGGGGTCATAGGTGAGGGCTTGCTCGAGCTCGGAGTGGGTGTAGGTGGGGTCGCGCGGGTCGTCGGCGTGTTTGGCGAGGGTGGCGCGGGCCCAGTCCGGCAGATTGGCGAGAGATTCGGGGTCGTCGGAGTAGCGGGCGAAGTTGAAGGCGAGTTCGCGGCGGACGATGAGTTCTTCGATGAATTCGTCGGCAACCAGCTCATGCTCAAGGGCATAATCGCGGGCGCGGAGAGCGACTTCGAGGCTGCTGATGTGGCCGAAGTGGAGATAGGGGCTGAGGCTGCTGGTGGCGTGGGCGGCGGGCTGATTACGGTCCTTCGCGTAGCGCTGGAGGTTGTTCTTAAGGAAGTGCCGAAGGTGCCTTTGGGCTTCGGCGCTGCCGCCATGGTAGGTGAGAGAGGGCTTGACGGTATGATCGATTTCGCAACTGGCTACCAGTTTAGGGATGTTTTCTGGGGTGACTTCGTTGGTGACTTTTTTGGGCCAGGGGTGGTTGATTTTCGGCATGTGGAACGGCTGCAGGTATTGGCCGAGGATGCGGTTGATCTTGGGGCGGATGGTGTAGGCGGCGTATTCGCGCTTCTCCATTTTGCTCATGGGCACGACGCAACTGGAGTCGACGACGGTGTAGGGTATGTCGAGCTTTTGGGGAACGCGGGCGTTGTGCTGGCGGGCGATGAAGGTGGGGTAATCGTCAGTGACGAGGCAGGAGGCTTTTTGAGCCACGCGGTAGAGAGTGTCGTTGGCGTCGCTTTTTTTGCGGCGGAGGTGGAAATGGTAGCCCGCGCCGAGGGCTTGGGCTTGGGCTGCGGAATCGGGGACGCCCTGCAGGATAAAGGTGTGCAGACGGTCGTTGGCCTGGTGGTAGGTGCAGGTGAGGGCTTCGTAAATGAGGAGGGGAAGGTGTTGCTGATTGGCGAGATGGACGGCGTAGGCGAGGGCGTGGTTGTGGCTGATGCGCCGGTTCATTTGGGCCCAGTAGAGGACGTATTCGGCTTGGGGTCGCAAGGGGCGATCATTGAGGGCGCGGGCGCGTTCGGCGAGTGGGGTGAATTCCATCTTCTGGGTAATGGATGAGATCGCGCCGCGAACCGCTACAATTAAAGCATCCGCATGCGCATTCTCAACCGGGCCAAATTGCTGGCCGGCTACCTGCTGGGCCGACACGATCTCGGCGCGGCGCTGCCGGTGGAGTATATCGTCGAAACCACGGCCAAGTGCAATCTCTATTGCCCCATGTGCCCGCGCGAGACGCACAAGCAGCCCAAGGAAGATATGACCGACGAGGTCTTTGAGCGGCTGGTGAGCGAGACGGAGCATTCGGCCGAGCATGTGATGCTGATCGGGTTGGGCGAGCCGTTTATGGATAAGCAGATCTTCTCGCGCATCGAGTATTGCGAGCGCCATAACATCGCAACGCTGCTGTCATCGAACGGCACTTTTCTGGACGAGGCGACATGCGCCAAGATCCTGGATACGCCGCTGAAGCATATTACCTTGTCGATGGACGGGGCGCGCAAAGAGAGCTTTGAATATTACCGGAAGGGTGCGCGCTTTGAAAAGGTGCGCGATAACTTCGTGCGCCTGTGCCGGATGAAGCATGAGCGGGGATCGAAATTGCAAATCGTGGTGCAGATGATCCGCATGGAGAAGAATGACTCCGAGGTGGCGGAGTTTATGGAGTATTGGCGGGCGGTGCCGGGGGTAGATTTAATTCGCATTAAGGCCGATGAGACGGACTTACTGCGGCCGGATGCCGGCCACGTGGCGGAAGATTGGAAGCATCCTTGCCATTATCTGTGGCGGGGGGCGATGTATGTGAAGCATAACGGCGATGTGTATCCTTGCTGCCAGAGTTACATGCTGGATGGGGCGCCGGTGGGGAACATCCGCACGCAGGGGATGCCGGCTATCTTTAACGGCGGAGCCATGCAGGAATTGCGGCGTCAGCATGCGGCGGGCGAGGCGGCGCAGATTCCGATGTGTTCGCGCTGCCGGACGACGATTCCGCATCCCTTGTTAGTGGCGGGGAGTTTAATTTTTCACGGGGAGACGGTGCGGAAGTTATTGCCGTTAGTGGAGCGGTTGGCTTACTTTTTGAAGTTACCTCGCCGGTTGTTGACGCCGCAGCGGCCGGTTCCTGTTTCTAAAGATGAGTTGGTGCAGATTAAATGAAGCGCGCGGTTTGTTTATTGAGCGGGGGCTTGGATTCGACCACTTGCCTGGCGTTGGCGCATTTGGATTTTGAGTGCTATGCGCTGTCGTTCGACTATGGGCAACGGCATCGCTTTGAGTTGGAGTCCGCGGCGAAGGTGGCGGCGGCTAGTGGGGTAGTGCACCGGACGCTGCAGTTTGATTTGCGGCAATTCGGCGGGTCGGCGTTGACGGCGGCGATTGACGTGCCGAAGCATCGGTCGGTGACGGAGATGGGGAACGGGATTCCGGTAACTTATGTGCCGGCGCGGAATACGATCTTTTTGTCGTTTGCCTTGGCGTGGGCGGAGACGTTGGGGGCGCAAGATATCTTTTTGGGCGTGAATGCCTTGGATTATTCGGGTTATCCCGATTGCCGCCCGGAGTTTGTGGAGGCCTACACGCGGATGGCGAACTTATCGACGAAGGCGGGCGTGGAAGGCGCGCATTTGACGATCCACACGCCGCTGATTGCTTTGTCGAAGGCCGGCATCGTGCAATTGGGGACGCGGTTGGGGGTCGACTTTGGGTTGACGCATAGTTGTTACGATCCGGACGCTACGGGGCGGCCTTGTGGGGCTTGCGATTCCTGCTTGTTGCGGTTGAAGGGCTTTGCCGAGGCGGGGTTGAAGGATCCGCTGGTGTATCCGTGAAGATCTCAGAGTTATTTTATTCGTTGCAGGGCGAAGGAATCTTACTCGGTGTGCCGAGTTTCTTTATTCGGACAACAGGCTGTAACTTACGCTGCGTGTGGTGCGATACGCCTTATACTTCGTGGGCGCCGATGGGGGAGGAGATGACGGTTTCCTCAATTGTAGCGGAGGCTTTAAAGTATCCGGGGCGGCATGCCGTGGTGACGGGTGGCGAGCCTTTGATAGCGCCGGAGATTGGGGAGTTGACTTCGCAGTTAAGGCAGGCGGGTTTTCACATTACGATTGAGACGGCGGGGACCGTGGCGCCAGCGGTCGATTGTGATTTGATGAGTATCTCGCCAAAGCTAAGCAATTCGACGCCCTGGGAGCGCGAAGGCGGGCGATTTGCGGCGCAGCATGAGCGCTTGCGGTATCAGCCTTCGGTGTTGCGTTCGCTGATGGCCAGGTACGAGTATCAGCTGAAGTTTGTGGTGATGTCGCCGGGGGATTTGGACGAGATTCGGGCACTGCTTGAGGAGACCGGCGGGTTGTCGTCGCGGACGATGTTGATGCCGGAGGGTGTGTTAGCCGACACTTTGCGGGAGCGGGCGAAGTGGATGACGGAAGTTTGTAAGTCGGAGGGGTTCCGGTTTAGTCCACGTTTGCATATTGATTTGTTTGGGAATACACGGGGGACCTAGTTAGATGGACGGGCTGGGAGCCCGTCCTACTTACTTGGATTGTTTGGCGAAGAAATCTAGCATGGGGGCGAAGTTGGGGACGGCGATGTCGGTGTGGCTGCCGCCGGGGACTTCGATGTATTCGATCTTGGCTCCGGCTTTCTTGCCAGCCTCCACCATCGTGCGCGACTGACTTACATTGACGGTCTTGTCATTGTCGCCGTGCACAATGAAGTGAGGGATATGCTTGATCTTCTCCATGCCCGCCGCATTGCCGCCACCGGAGATGGGGCCCAAGGCGGCGAAGCGATCGGGGAAGGCCATGGCGATGCTCCAGGTGCCGTAGCCGCCCATGGAATGTCCCATTAAGTAAATGCGCTTGGGGTCGATCTTGTAAGTGCGCTCGACTTCGGCCAACACGTCGAGCACGTCCTTCTCGGCGGCGCCGCGATACATCGAGGCGGGCTCGCGGCCTTTGGGGGTGACTAAGAAGAAGCCGAGGCGCTCGGCCTCCTTAGGGAGGCGGCCGCCGTAGCTTTCGATCATCGAGGTTTCGTCGCCTCCCATGCCATGGAGGGCGACCACCAGGGGCAGGGGCTTGCCTTCGTACTGGGTAGGAACGTAGACGCGGTAGGGCTGCAGGGTTTGGTCGACGATGGAGCGGTAGGCTTGGCGGAGGTCACCGGTGCGGCCGGCGAAGGGGTCCTTGCCGGTGGCGGCCGCGTCGAGGAGTTGATTGGCTTCGGCGAATTGCTTGGTGAAGTCAAAGCGGTGGGGGTTGGCTTTGCCGTGCTCGGCATGGTCGTAAAGAACGAGGGTGTATTCGGCGGCGGGGAGGGGCTGTTTCTTCAAGCGGGCGGCGAGTTTTTGGGCGTCGGCTTCGAGCGGGGCGACGCGGATGGGGACATTTTTCAACATGCGAGGTCCCGCGGCGGTGGGCTCGCCGACATCGGCGATGAGGGTGTAGTTGCCGTCGGCGTTGGCGGGAAGTTTGATAGCGAACTTAGCGGGGATTTCGGTGCTCTTGATTTCAGTGGGCGCCTCAAGGGGGATGTCCTTGCCTTGGGGTACCGGCCGGAGGAGAAGGCGCATGGCGGAGGTGGCGGGCGGATCGATGGGGAAAAGCGTGTCGAGGGTGAGTTGGAGGGTTTGGCCGGGGTTGGCGATGGCATCGTCGACGCTGGCCTGGAGGGCGGAGGCGAATTCGACGGTGGGGGTCCAGGGCATGCCGCGCATCACGGCCATCCCGTGGGTATAGTGGCGCATGGCTTCTTTGTACTTACCGGCGAGGCCCGCTTGCTGGGCTTGTTGGCCCAGCTTGGTGGCTTCGGCTTTTTGGGCCTCATTGAGCGGGAGCGACGCGAGCTGCGTGCTGTAGGAGACAAAGGTGCGGAGGGCAAGGTCAGCGTCCTGGGCTTGTAGAGCGGCGGCGACAGTCAGCAGCAGAAAGAGGCGCATGAGGGAAGTGTAGCGCTTTCTCGCCACCCCACAGCTGACGCTGCGGGCTAGTGCAGAATGGCGCGGCAGGGGGCGCCGTCGGCGCCAGCAATGGCCAGAGGGAGGCAGATTAGTTGGTAGGGGCCCGGCGCGACTTGGCCCAGATTGAGGCCTTCTATGATCCAGAGGCCGGCACCTAACAGCGTGCAATGGGTTTCATAGCCTTCGTGGTGGAAGCCGCCGACGGAGAGGTAGTCGATGCCGACGGTGCGGACTTGGGCTTCGACCAAGAGGTGCGCGGCATCGTCCGATATATAGACGAAGTGTTCGTCGAAGGGATGCTGCCACCAGGCATGGCGGGAGTTGCGGGTCTTGAAGAGAAGCCGCTCGCCGGGTTCGGGATGGTACGATGCGAGTTCGGCGCGGGTGATGCGGGTGGGATCCTCAATGGCGATGACGCGGCAGGGGCCTACTGTGGCGTCAAGCGGCATTTGGTCGATGGTGAGGCCGTGCGGGATGACGTGGCGCGGCGAGTCCATGTGGGTGCCGGTGTGGACGCTCAGGTTCAGCGAGGTGAGGTGATAGGGCGAGGTGGCGACGGTGTCCACTTGGGGGGCGGGGTCGCCGGGCCAGTGGATCATGCCGTTATTGAGCGGGATGGAGATGTCAATCACTGGTTTTCGATTACAGGGTCTCGCGCCGGAGCTGGGCGAGGCGGAGTTGGAGCTTCTTCTTTTCCTTGGCGAGCACGGGGTCGGCGACGAGATTTTTGAGCTCAAAGGGGTCAGCCTTCAGGTCGTAGAGTTCGCTCCAGTCGGGGTTCACCGGGTATTCGATGTATTTGTAGCGATCGGTGCGGACGGCGTGCCAGGTGGGGATGCGAGGGAAGCCGGCTTCTTCGTAGTATTCGCAGTAGAAGTCCGGGCGGACGGCGGTGGCTTTGCCGCGGAAGAGGGGCACGAGCGATTTGCCGCGCACCTCCACCGGCGGCTTCACGCCGGCGATCTCCATCATCGTCGGCGCAATATCGACATTCAGAATGACGGCGTCGTTGCTAGTGCCGGCTTTGAACCAGGCCGGGTAACGGGCGAGGAAGGGAATGCGGATGGATTCCTCATAGGCGGCGCGTTTATCGCCCAGGCCATGGTCACCGTGGAAGTAACCGTTGTCCGAAGTAAAAATAATGAGCGTGCGGTCGAGCTGCTTAGTTTCCTCAAGCAATTTGAGAATTTCGCCCACGCCTTCGTCGACGGCTTGGATGAGGCGCAGTTGATTGCGGATGGTCTGGTTGCTGGGGCCGCCGCGCGCCTGGCCGGGATTCTTCTTCCCGTCGACGGCGATTTCGCGCTGCAGGACGGGCTTGCCGGTGAGGTCATCCTGGGCGTTGGGGTGGCGGGTGATGGTTGCGTCGGAGTAAAGGTCGCGGTGCCGCTCTGGCGGCGTGAAGGGCCCGTGGACGGCCTTGTGCGCAAGGTACAGGGAGAACGGTTTGGTGCGGGGCTGCTTCAAGTAAGTGAGCGCTTGTTGGTTGAGCAGGTCCGTCATGAAGCCTTCCTGGGGCTCGGGCTTGCCGTTGATATTGAAGGTGGGGTTCTGGTAAACGCCCTGGCCCTTGAAGCTGACCCAATGGTCGAAGCCGGGGCGCGGGGAATCGTCGTTACCCATGTGGAGCTTGCCGATGTAGGCGGTCTCATAACCGGCCTTTTGTTGAAGGGCAGAGAACGAGACCAGCTGGTGGCTGAGCGCGGCGTTGTCGCCATTGCTCTTGATGCCGTGCGAGTTTACCCAGCGGCCGGACATAAAGCTGGCGCGGCTGGGCGAGCAGAGGGGCGTGGTGACGAAGGCATTGCGAAAGATGACACCTTCTTTGGCAAGACGGTCGATGTGGGGCGTTTTGAGCCAGGGGTGGCCGAGGCAACCGAGCGCGTCGTAGCGGAGGTCGTCAATGAGGATGAAGAGGGTATTGGGCCGTTTCGGGGCTTGCGCCAAGGCGCTGGCCGCGAGGGCGAGGAAGGTGCGTCTCTGCATGTTTGGTTTACCGGGAGATGAGTGGGCGCAGGGGCCGCCAGTAGAGGTTGCGGTAGGCGACGGGGCCATGGTCGCCTTGGAGCATCAGCGGATTTTCGGGGGCCTCGGCGTGCGACATCGCGGAGCGCGTGGGGCCTTCGCACTCGACGTCTTCCTGCACCAGCAGGCCATTGTGGAGGACGCGGAGGAACTTGGCGTTTTCTGTCTTCTTGCCCGAGGCATCGAAGCGAGGGGCGCGGAACCAAGCCTGATAACTCTGCCATTCGCCGGGGCGGCGAGCAGCGTTGCGCAGAGGCGCCGAGCCGCCGACGCCTTGCTCATTGATCCAGCGATGGTAGATGCCGCCGGCGTCGGAGGACTGCAAGGGCTCGGTGGAGCCGTAGGAATCGAAGACCTGAATTTCGTAAAGTCCCTGCAGATAGACGCCGGAGTTGGAGCCTTTGGAGACCATGAACTCGAGATAGAGCTCAATGTCGCCGTGCTTAGCGGCGGTGACGAAGTTGGCGGTGCGGCCGGTGGGGCCGTTGAGGATGGTGCCGGATTCGCCTTTCGCGCCGCCGAGCCTCGTGGGGCCGAGCAGACGCTCGAAGCGGACGACTTTGGTGGTGAACCAGTCGTGGGGCTTCTGGTCTTGCGCGACCCAGCCGGAAAGGTCATGGCCATTGAGCAGGGGCATCCAGCCGGGCTCCTGCATGAATGGCGGGTCGCCGTGGGCTTCGCCGTCCTGGATGAAGGACGGGGCCTGCTGGGCGGCTAGAGGCAAAGCGGAGAGAGCTACGAAGTTACGGCGTTGCATGGGCTACTCGACAATGATATACCCACTTACTTTTGGTCGATGGGCTTGGTGGTGTCGATGAGGAGCCACGCGAGCGTGGCCACGGCGTACATGGCGGCCGAGACGTAGAAAGTCATGTCCCACTTAATGGCGTCGAGACCACTGTCAGTGCACCATTTGAGGATGTAGGGGATGGCGATGGGCAGAAGAGCACCGCCGAGGTTGCCCATCATGTTCATGGAGCCGGAGAGCGTGCCGGCGTATTTGCCGCCGAGGCTCATGCAGGTGCCCCAGCTGGCGGGCATTTGGAGGTCGTTGGCAAAGCTGGCGAAGCTGATGGTTACCAGGGCGGTGATGGGGTCCTGCAGTTTGGTGGAGAGGATGAGCAGGCCGCCGGCCAACGCGCAGCCAAAGGCGCTGACATAGCGGCGGGCTTTGTTCTCACTGCCCAGGGTGCGGGTGAGGCGCGGAATCAAGTAGAAGCCGGCGAGCATGCAACCAATGCCGCCCAGAAAGAGTGGCAGGCCAGAGTAAATAGCGCTTTTCTTAAAGTCCATGCCCCGTTCGCGCTGTAAATAAGTCGGCAGCCAGGTGATATAGAAATACCAGCCGTAAGACACACAGAAATATTGGAGCCAGAGCAACCAGACGGTGCCGGAGGTGACTAACTTGCCCCAAGGTACGGAACCATGGCCGGAGGCATTTTGCGCGGCCTCTTCCAGGAGTTTTAGCTCGCCGGCGTTCACTTCCGGCTTATCCTTGGGGTTATCGCGGAACCAGCGATAAAAGAAGATGGCCCAGACGACACCTAAGGCGCCGAAGATGATGAAGGCCATGCGCCAATCGAGCGCGCCCATGATGACGCCGAGCAGCGGGGGCGTAAAGGCGCCTCCCCAACGAGCGCTCATCCAGGTGATGCCCTGAGCGCGAACCCGTTCATGGGCCGGCAGCCAGGTAGTGTAAGCCTTGGTGATATTCGGGAAGCAGCCAGCTTCGCCCGCGCCAAACAGAAAGCGGATCACCCACAGCGACATCGCATTCCAGGCGAAGGCCGTGGCGGCGGTGAAGAAGCTCCACCAGACCACAATGCGCATCAGTACGCTGCGGGCGCCCAGTTTGTCGCCTAGCCAGCCGCCAGGAATTTCGAACGCCGCGTAGGCGATCCCGAAGAGCGACAGCGCCCAGCCCATCTCTTTGTCGGTGAGTTGGAGGTCCTTGGTAATGGCCGGGGCGGCGAGCGATATGCAGACGCGGTCAATATAGGTGATCACGCTCAGCGTGATCGCGAAGACCACCACCCAGTAACGGACGGTGGACGGGCGGGCAGTCAATGTCGGCGTGGCCATGAAGGATGGATCATATCAGGAAATCGACCGGGCGCGTATCGAGCCGTTGGACTAGTGCTAATAGTACCCGTTTGGCGGAAAAAATTGACTTTGTCGAAAATCACCATGCACGCGCGCGGAAAGTATGGGTATAAAATATAAAAGCGATGATATCCTCCCCCAACCCATTGATGATTCGACGCCTCGGTTATAGTACGTTTGCCCTGATGGCGGTGGCTTTTCTGCTCCTTTTCTTTAAGGGGCCCCAAGGCTTGCCGGCCTTTCAGGCGAAGTGGTCGCGCGTGCAGGCGACGGAGAAGGCGAACGTCGACTTAAAGCGCGAGATCGAGGAGATGCGCGAGAAGAATCATTTACTGCGGACGGATCAGGAAGCGATCCGGGTGGTGATTCGCGAGGAGTTGGGGAAGCAGAGCAAGGGCGAGGTCATCTATAAGCTAGGGGAGCGGGCGAAGAAGAAGGCGGGGGAATAGACGATGCGCGTCAACAAAAGAAGCCGCGAAGACGAAGGACTTCAACTCGCAGCAGGATCTTAAGCGGTTTCGCGCGGCGGCGAAAGTGATCACCGCCCGCGTGACAAAAACCCAGGCCAGTGCTCGCAAAGCGCTCAGTGAAGAAGGTATTGATACCAAGTCGGGTCGGTTGACGAAGCACTATCGCTGAACCATTCGCACCGGTTGTTGATGTCTTTAGAGGCCCAGGGTCACTCGCAGGGTGAAGTTAAGGGATTCGAGATCGTCGAAACGACCAATCACCTGATAAATCTCCTCTTCACGGATCGTAGTGAGGTTGTCGGTCATGATTACGGAATCCAGCAAGAGTCCCGCGTGCCGAGAAGACTCTGTTCCCGCAATGATCGTTATTCTTTAGGGGTGCCCTGCGCGAGCCATGTTGCTTGAGATCATCGCGACAATGGTTTGCGGAAGGTCGGTGGGCGGATAATCCGTTTGAACAACTAAGGCCGGTCGGCGCTTGGCGGTCCGCAAGTTTGAGTTCGGAAAGGCGGCTAAGACCACATCACCGCGGCGGCAGTTGATCATAGACATCCATCTCAGGACGATCCCAATCCTCGGCGAAGGTGGCGAAGCGATGACGGAGGTCGGCGGCTTGAGCTTCGCCGATTCCTAGTTCAGAGAGCTGCACTGAATAGGTGGCCGGCATCCAAGTGACAATTACCCGCGAACCTTCAGCTTCCGTAATCGGCTCGATCAATTCGACTTTGCCGTTGCGATAGACGCCTTCTACTGATTTCACCATGCCCTCATTATGACGCAACTTGGAAAGTGCTGGCGGGCCTCGGGTCAAGTGCTTGGCTAAGATTTCGTTGTCGTTGGGCCCCTGGAGGATCAGGTCTTCGGCTGGGCCTCGGTTGAGATAAATTGGCGAGCTAGGTGCAGATCTCGCGTATATCGGTCGCGCATCTGGCGAATGCCTTCAAACAAGTCACGATTCAGGAGCAACTCAATTCTGCGCTCCTGGCCTTCCTCTCCATCGTACTGGACTGCACACAAACTGACTTTCGAATCTACGTCCCGCAGCAGGGTGAACCTATTCTCGAAATCTCTCAGGACACTATTGGCGCCGTCGAGGTCCACCTGTGTTGCTTCCTGGACTGCGCAATTCAACTCGCCGAAAAGGTCCACGAATTTGCAAACCAGCTGAAGGAGACTCCAGTTCTCACGTTGAACGCTCTTACCTCGACCTCAACAAGCCCTCCACCGCCATCTGCAACTGCTCCGCCCGCGCCGCCGTGGTGGCTTCAGCGGCGATGCGTAAAAGGGGCTCCGTGTTGGACGCCCGCACGTGGATCCAGCCGTCGGGGAAGCTGAGTTTGAGGCCGTCGGCGCGGTTAATTTGGGCTTCAGGGTAGACGGCTTCGAGGGACTGCATGAGCGGGCCTAAGCGGCCATGCTCGAAAGCGACTTTGCTCGAACGGCGGAAGAAGGCGGGTAAGGCCGCGACGCGCTCGGAGACCGTGCCGGGCGAATTTGCTAGGCGATTCAGCAGGAAGGCCATGCCGGTGTAACTATCGCGACACAGGTGGACGGACGGGAAGATGACCCCGCCGTTCGAGCCTTCGCCGCCGATGGCGGTGCGGACGCTTTGCATGCCTTCGACGACATTGGCTTCGCCAACCGCCGTGCGGAAGACGCGGCGGCCGTGGCGTTGAGCTACGGCGTCGATCACGGAAGAAGTAGTGAGGTTGACGACGACGTCGCCTTCCACGCGTTCGAGCGCGGCGTCGGCGACGAGAGCCAGGGCGTCGTCGTTGTCGATGACGTGGCCGGTTTCGTCGCAGACGGCGAGGCGGTCGCCGTCGGGGTCCTGCCCGAAGCCAATTTCGCAGCGCTCGCGGCGGACCAGCGCGGCCAGGTCGCCCAGCGTGTCGGGGCGAGGTTCGGCTTCGCGGGGGAAGACCTTCGTCGGGTCCACGGAGATGGCATGGAGTTCGCAGCCGAGGACGTCGCGCAGAAAGTGCACCGACATCAGCGAGCCGGCGCCGTTGACGCCGTCGAGGGCGACACGGAAGCGGCGGGCGCGGATGCGGGCCAGGTCAATGTGCTTGAGCACGCGCTCAAGATGCAAGGCCATGGGGCGGTCGTGATGTACCTGCACGCCGCGCATCTCTTCGTTGGTGGCTTGGTAAAAGTCGCTTTGGTGATAAAGGTCGAGTAACTCGGCGCGTTCGTAGTTGTTGAAGAAAAGGCCCTCGTGGTTAAAAAGCTTGAGGGCATTATATTCAGGCGGATTGTGCGAAGCAGTAAGTGCGATGCCACCCGCGGCACCGATGGCGGCGACGTACATCTGAATGGTGGGCGTAGGCAGGATGCCGACTTGGATCACTTCGCAGCCGGCGGCGAGCAGGCCGGCGGTGACCGCATTCTCGAGCATTTCGCCGCTGGAACGCGTATCGCGGCCGAGCACGACGCGGCCTTTGTCGACGTAAGTGCCGAAAGCTTGAGCGAATTCGCAAGCAAGGCCCGGAGTCAGAAAGCCGCCCACGACGCCGCGAATACCGGAGACGCCGATCTTGAGTAAGTGCTCGCGTTTAGACATTTAGGCCAGCCTCCGCACTTGTTCCATCAGTCCGTCGAAGAGTGCTTGGGGCGCCTCGCCGCGGCCTTCGCAGATGACGCGGACGATGGGCTCGGTTTGGGAGACGCGGACGTGGAACCAATGATCGGGCCAATCGACGCGCAGGCCATCGAGCGTGTTGGCGCGGCCTTCGTCACCGAAGGCTTCGCGGAGTTCGGTATAGAGCTGCGGAATGCGCATTTGTTTGAGGGGCACTTCGCCTTTCAGCATGGCGAATTTGGGGAAGCCGGCGACGATTTCGGAGAGGGCCTGGCCGCGGTCCGCCATGATGGTGAGGATCATGAGCATGGCGGCGATGCCGTCGTAGACGAAGCGGAATTGAGGCAGCATGACGGCGCCGGTGCCTTCGCCGGCAACGGCGATTTGTTCCGGCCGGAAGCCGCTGAGCGCATCGATGGCGGCTTGGCGTCCCACAGCGACGCGGATCACTTCGCCGCCGCGTTTCTTCGCCACGTCCTCGACCAGCGCGGTGGTGGAGAGATTGGTGAGAACAATGCGGCCGGGAAACTTGGCGAGTTGTCCATCGGCGACCAGGGGTAGAATCAGCTCTTCGCTGAGTGCTTCGCCGCGGGAGGTAGCGCAGGCGATACGGTCGGCGTCGGCGTCGAAGAGGAAGCCGGCGTCGGCTTGGAGCGGCTGAATCAGCGGGCCCAATTGCGAGCCCACCATGCGGGCGCTGGTTTCGGGCTCATGCGCAAAGGCGGAGCCTTCGAGGCGGGCGTTGATCAGGATGAGCGGCCAGTTGAAGCGGTCGCGGACGCGTTCGAGGATGGTCGATGAGGTTCCGTTGCAGCAATCGACCACCACGCGGAATTTCCGGAGTTTCTCAAAATCGAAGATGCGCGCGAGGTCGTCAAGGTAAGTGTCGATCGCGTCGGCGGAGTAAGTCAGCTTGCCGATCTGGTTCCACTCGACGAAGGCGAATTTCTTTAAGTGGTAGATGTCGAGTAACTCGCCGGCTTCGCTGGAAGCTAAGTAAGTGCCGGCCGGGCCCAGAAACTTGAGCGCGTTCCACTCGGCGGCGTTGTGGCTGGCGCCGAGCGAGATGCCCCCGGCGGCGTTCAAGCGACGGATGGCGTGCTGGAGGACCGGTGTCGATACGATACCGAGGTCGATGACATCGCGTCCGCAGGCGAGCAAGGCCGAGATGGCCGCCGAGCGTAGCATCTGGCCGCTGGATCGCGGGTCGCGTCCTAACAGGACGGGGCCATCGGTGGCCAGCAAGGTGCCGAAGGCGGCGGCAAAGTCGAGCGCGTGGGTGACGGTGAGGCCGGGGCCCACGATGCCGCGGACGCCGACGGGGGATATGCGCAGTGCTTTGGCTCTTTGCATCTGCTACCAGTATGCCAACAGGCGATACCATGGAGGGCAACCATGAAATTTCTTAGTCTCGTTTTTTCATTAGCGGGGATGTTGTGGGCGCAAGCGCCGGCGGTGCCCGCCCAGGTGCCCGCCCAGGTGCCGGATTGGGTGCAGATGGAGGCAAATCTGGCTTACGATTCGCATCCGGAAACCAAGCTCGACATCTTGAAGCCGAAGACGGCGGGGGACAAGCGGCCGGCCATTCTGTTTATCCACGGCGGCGGTTGGGTGGGCGGCACAAAGGAAAACGTGATGCTGAACTTCTGCCTGCCTTACCTGCAGAAGGGCTTCGTGGTGGCCAATGTGGAGTATCGTTTGGCGAAGGCGGCCTTGGCGCCGGCGGCGGTGAGCGATGTGCTGAAAGCCGCCGAATGGTTCCAGAAGAACGCCGCCAAATACGGCGTGGACCCCAAGAAGATAATAGTCTCGGGCGATTCCGCCGGCGGGCACCTGGCGCTGATGGTGGGCCTGACGCCGAAGTCGGCCAACCTAGGCAACCCGGCCAAGGTGGCAGCGATCGTGAACTTTTATGGCATCACCGACGTTGGCGATGTGCTGGAAGGCCAAAACATGAAGCAGTATGCGGTGGGTTGGATCCCCGATTCGATGGTCGACCGGCGCGAAGTGGCCCGACGCGTATCGCCGCAGACCTGGGTGCGGAAGAAACTGCCGCCTTCGCTCACCATTCATGGCGGCGAGGATCCCACCGTGCCTTATGAGCACGGGGTGACGTTCGTCAAGATAATGCGCGAACAGGGCAACGACGCCGAGCTCTTTAGCGTGCCGAAGGGGAAGCACGGGGACTTTTTGAAGGACCCGGTGAATGGCCCGGCAACGTGGGCGGCGATCTTTGACTTTCTGGGCCGGCGCGGCTTGATGCCCTAGGCCCAGGGGCGGCCCGCTTGATTGTTTCTTCATAGCTTCAGCAATGCCTAGCCCATTGCGTAAGCGGTGGGTCACATGGGTTCTGCCATTTGTCTATAACTACGGGGGGTTCTTTGGCAAATGTGACCCGTCGCTGACGCGACGGGCTAGGTGGGATAAACGGCCACTCTAGTCCGCGAACGCCTCTATTGCTGCTGCCACCTCCTGGATGGTCTCATCCTCGCTGAGTAACAACCGGTGCGGCAGCCAGAAGGCATCCTGCACACAGGCTTCGGAATTCGGGCAGGGCAGGATGCGGCAAGTGCCCGGTTGCTGATAGAGCGGATTCCCGTATAAAGGGTGCGGATAAAAGGGCGTGATGGGCACGCCATATTTTTGTAAGTGCCGGTGAAAAGTGTCGCGGGACTTTCTGTTTCCAATACGGCCTGGAAGTAAGTAATGGGAATGGATATTGACTTCGGGAGGCACCTCTTGCCAGGTGAGCCAATCTAAATCAGCGGTAAGTTCGCGGAGTAACTTTTCGGCGTGCTGGCGGTGGAGGATTTGTTCTGGCAGACGTTCTAACTGGGCGCTAAGTACGGCGGCCTGGAGGGCGGTGAGGCGGAAGTTAGTCCCGACGGTGTAGTGATGAAAGTAAGAGGCGCCGTCGTGCCGGCGACCTTGGTTGGAAAAATTGCGGAAGTTCTGGGCGAGGTCCGGATCGTTGGTGGTGAGGGCGCCGCCTTCTCCGGCGGTGAGCACTTTTCCGTTCTGAAAGCTGAACGAGGCCCAGCGGCCAAAACTGCCGGCCCTTTGCCCTCGCCATTCGGCCCCGTGGGCGTGGGCGGCGTCTTCGAATAAGGGCAGATGATGTTGGGCGGCGATGGCGAGTAAGGCGTCCATGTTGGCAAGGGGTCCGCCGAAATGGACCGCGACTATGCCTTTGGTGCGGGGCCCGATGGCGGCTTCGACTTGTGCGGGATCGACGTTGAAGCTGTAGGGTTCGATATCGACGAAGACGGGCGTCGCGCCGACTCTGGAGAGGGCAGTGGCGGTCGACACAAAGGAGATGGCGGGGACGATGACTTCGTCGCCGGGCCCAAGCCCTTCGACCGCGAAGGCCATCTCGAGCGACACCGTGCCATTGGCGAGGGCGATGCCGTGGGCGCAGTGCTGGTATTGGGCGAAGCGCTGCTCGAAGTCGTGCACCAAGGGGTGAAATCCGCCCCACTGCGTCGTCGCGAGCACTTGGCGGAGTAACTCGATTTCACGCTCTCCTGCCGTAGGCCAGTCGGGTATCTGCATTACTTACTAGTTTAAGCCGTGGGCTCACACTGGCGTTGATGAAGTCGATAAGCGTATGAAGAGGAGACGCGAATGTCCATCGGAAAGTTGCAGCTGCGCAGCCAAAACGCGGGTGAGGACGGGCTCGCCTCTCGCCCGTTCGCTAGGCTTGGCGCGAAGCTCGCATCGCCAACCCAGGCTCCCTCGCAAACTCAAGCTACGCGCGAATCCGCGTCGGCCTTTCGTGCCCAAAGCCAAAGCGACCTCACCGTCGTCACCGCTGAAGGAGACAGAATCACGATCTCGCAAGCCGCGTTGGTGCAGTTTTCGGCCAGGGAACAGACCGGCACCGACGGCAACGGCAAAGCCGCCATCTCCCAATCGTCGTCTGAACTTCGCGTGTCGGTGCAGGGTAACCTGAGCGAAGCCGAACTGAAGGATTTGGGCACACTCCTCACGAACTTGGCGCAAGCCACCAGTCAAGCGAGGCCAAGTGCGCCGACCAGCGACGCTGGATTTTCCAGCCTCAGCAGCCTTGCCGCATTCTCGTATCGCTACCAGCAAAGAGTGGAAGCGGGCGCCCCCGATCACCGAACAGACTTGCGGGCCACCGGATAGCCGCTACTCCACAATTGCCTGCATCACCGCGCTTTCAAAATCGCGGTCGAGTTGGCGATTCGAGTTGTCGGTTTGGATCATCATGATGCCGACGATCTTCTCCACGGGGTCAATCCAAAAATGCGTGCCGAAGGCGCCGTCCCAGCCATAGCTGCCTTTGGAGACGCGCTGGCCGGCGGCGATGGGGTCGCTGATGACTTGCACGCTTAAGCCAAAGCCACGGCCCGGCGCGCGGCCCGGCATCGTATCGGGCACGAAGACGCTGGACATCAACTCCACGGTCTTCGGGCTGAGTAGGCGCTTCCCATGTAACTGCCCCCCGTCGAGCAGCATTTGGGCGAATAGGGCATAGTCTTCCGCGGTGGAGTAAAGTCCGCCGGCGCCGGATGAATAGTCGGCGCCGTAGAGATTCAGCATTTGGTGCTTGGGGTCGAGTTCCGTGATCTTGTCGGGCGTCCGGTGATAGCTGGTGGCGAGGCGCGCGCGGAGGTCACCTTGGGGATGAAACGTAGTTTCCTTCATGCCCAGCGGGCCAAAGACGCGTTGCTCGAGGAACCTCTCGAAGCGCTGGCCGGAAGCAACTTCGACGACGCGGCCGAGGGTGTCGAAGGCGGCGCCGGCGCTGTAGGTCCAGCGGGAGCCGGGCTGGAAGTCGAGCGGCGTGGCGCCCATGCGCGGCACATATTCGGTGAGCGTGTCGGTGGACTGCTTGGGCAGCTTGGCCATTTCGGCGGCGCTGGTGGGGCCGCTGCCGAGGCCGGATACGTGGGTGAGCAGGTCCTGAATGGTGATCTCGCGCGCGGCGGGGATGGTGTAGTAATTCGTCGGCTTATCTTGGGCGACCGCCACTTTCATACCCTTGAACTCAGGTATGAAGCGCGATACCGGATCGTTCAATCTCAGCTTGCCCTCTTCCAGCAGCATCAGAATCGCCACTCCGGCCACAGGCTTCGACATCGACCAGATGCGGAACACGGCATTCTTCGCGAGCCCGCCGTGTGCCTCCAGGTGCGCCACCTTGCCTTTGCGCGCCACCAGCGTGACCGCGCCGGCAATATCGTGCGCGTCCATGTGGCGCTGCATGGTTTCGTGGATGCGGGCCAAGCGCTCCGGAGATAGTCCGACGGACTCGGGCTTGGCTTCGGGGATCATGGCGGCCTGAGCGGGCAAGGCGATGGCGAGGAGGAGGGCGATGACTGGTTTCATGACCCTTGGATTCTATCGCGGTTTCAGAAAGAATCGGCTACGGCAAATTGGAATAAGCGATTAATACGCTACCGTGCTCACTCTGGTTTCCCCACGGACTGGTCCAGAGCGAAATGCCCCTCCTTTGATTGAAACGTAAGGTTCACGCGGAAGGGGAACGGCCGCAGAGTCGAAGTCATCGGGGCGACCATCACGGTGAGGAGTTCGTCGTTCAGTTCGTCCGGCGAAATGATGACGTAGGGCCGGGTCTTTTGGATCTCGGCATTCACCGCCGGGTCTAGGGTCACCAGCCAGACTTCGTCACGCCTCGGCCGCTTTACCAAGTCCACCCATCACCGTCGATTTCGTCCTCGGGGATGGCGTCCAGCAGCAACTCATCCGCTGCCACTTCCGCCCTGGCGGCAACGACCCTTCACGGGGCTTGCGATAACGAGCGAGGATGACGCATCCCTCTTCTACGCGCAGGTTGATGTGATCGCCAAAGCCGCATTGCTCGATGATCGACTTGGGAATTCGCACGCCACGGGAGTTTCCGATTCGAACGATTTCAACTTGCATAAGTTCATCACGTAATAACATTGTACCCACAACCCGAGCCGCTAAGTGAAGCGGACGCACGAACGGCACGAACGGGGCCATCCACGGGGTGGTCCCGGTTTGTAGTAAATATCAACGAATGAGCCACTTGCCAGACACCAACTGCGGAAACTAGCCCTCGATCGCGCATTTATTTCGAAAATAAATGAGAATTTTTGCCCCCGAAATCCACTTATCTACGGAGGCCCAAATGCCACGCAGACTTCGCTTCGCCCCGCCGGGTTACTCGCTCCACCTGACCCAGCGCGGCAACAACCAGCAGACCGTCTTTTCCACCCTTGCCGATCGGCAGCACTTCCTCAAGCTGCTCGAGACTTGCAGCGAGCGGCGAGAGGTGCGCATCGCGGCTTACGCGCTCATGCCCAATCACTTCCACTTGGTGGCCATCGGCGACCGTACCGACGCCATTTCGCTATTCATGATGGACGTTAACGGCCAATACGCCACGTACCGCAACGCCACCCAACGGACCTCGGGACACGTATGGCAAAATCGTTTCTACTCCTGCGTGCTCGACACCGCTCATTGGGAAACCGCCTTGCGCTACGTCGAGCTCAATGCCGTTCGGGCGCGCCTGGCCAAGTCCGCCGCCGACTACCGCTGGTCCTCCGCCCCGGCCCACCTTGGCTTGGTGGACCCACCCGCGTGGCTCGATACCGACGCCTTCCAAAGTCGCTGGCCCTCGCCCGCCCAGTGGCAGGAGTGCCTGACCTCCCTGTCCCGCCGCGAAGTCGCCGCCATTCGGCATGCGACCCGTCACGATTCGGCCTTGGGGTCGGATGACTTTATCCAAGGCCTAGAACGGACCTATCAGATTCAACTCCGCGCCAAACCTCTCTCTCGGCCACGGAAGGCACCCCTCGTAGAACTCTTGGGCGGCATGGGTTCGCACTCGGCGAGCGCTTAGCTGGCAAAACCTGAATCTCTTCCGTTGGTTCGCAGCATCCAAGCGAAGGTATATGTCTGTCTACCAAGAGCGCGCTGAAGAATTGGAGCGTTTGGAGTTCCAAATGGGAGTCGAACGGGGCCGGCTGGCGGTGACCTTGGACATGCTGACCGACGCGCTCTCGTTGGTGGGGCAGCACGGGGTGTATTGTCAGAGCGCGCGTCAACCGGGCAAGCCGGCGATGGATGTGCAGCTGATTATGGCGCTGGTGGCGGACTCCAAAGAACTGATCATCAGCGTAATGGAGCAAATCAAGGCCGCCAAGCGCGCTGGGTGAGCGACATGAAAGTGGAGATCGACCGGCTCGGCGGCCCTCCGGGTAGTCCTCGAAAGCGGCCTTTGAGGTGGCGGCAGCAAGCCCACACGGGGGCATCCACGCGCATTCCTGGGTTTCCTTGCAAATACCTGAAAAAGAGCACTTTAAGTGCCATCAGAAAACGTGTTTCCACAAAGAAACTCGCTTTTCGGCTCCCTCCCCGCCCACGAAGTGAGCCCTAAGCGTGATGCGCCAACGCCTGCACCACCTTGCCCTTCGGCCCAAAGTGGAAGACCTCCGCCAACAACCGGCACGCCCCGATAATGCAGCATCACACTGTCGACCCCCACCAGCAGCGCCGATAGCTCAAACCGCAACTCCGGCATCAGCCCTAACGCTTTTTGCCCAATAGGCCCGTATCGCTGTCCTCCCCTTCAGCACGCCGCTCGCTTCCCCCGCGATCTGCTGGATGAATGGCGAGCTCATCTCAAAATCCTCGGCATAGAGCGCCGACACCCATCGAGATCATGCGCATTCCATTCCTCCACTCACTCGGGGGCAACTGCGTCGCAAACTCAAGCGTCTATCATCCCCCATTGTAGGATTTACTCCCCCTCCGCGCGCCATTCACAACGATTTTGGTCGCCTCTGTCAAGTATAGTTATCCATCGAATGAATCACTTACCGGCCAGGACTTCCCCCCATCCGCTCCCGGCCCGCCATTCCCCATGCCATCCTGAACTCGTGACGACCTTGCGACATCCCGCTACCCACCCCTCGCCACCAAAAGTGAAGTCCAATCAAATCAATCACTCCCGGGTTCGTTTCGTCACCTTACTTTTCACCAACCCGCCCCTCTCGTCTTGTGCTTGTACCCCAAATCCGACACCCCCGGCGGCCCCACCGAATCCTGCGAATTCCGCGACTCGCACTCGGCCTTCGCCCGCACCGACACCGTCGTCCTCGGCATTTCGCCTGACCCTGCCTATGGCGTCTGGGTCGAAAAGAGCAGGTACGGAAAGAATTACATGGGCGGCGAGCGTGCCATTTTCCTCATTACCCCGGACGGCGAAATCAAGAAAATCGGGCGGAAAGTCAAACCCGCCGGCCACGCCACCGAAGTCCTCGCCGCCCTGTAAACGGACGAAAACGCCCTGTGCTAAACTGGTAGTTCCGCCTGAAGTAACTTTGCTCTCACTCGCAGGCTGTATAACCCCCATGGACAAGACCCTTCGGAAAGAACTAAAGACTGACGAGTTCGCGCTAGCGACCGAGCATGTCATTGATTACGCGGCTCACCACCGGCAACAGATGGTTCGCTACGGCGGAATCGCCTTGGCTGTGCTCCTCCTGGCCGGCGCCGCCTACTGGTTCTTTACCAGCCGCGCCGAAGAACGCCGTCTCGCCCTGCGCGAGGTGTACGCCACCCGCGAAGCCACTATCGGTGCCGAGCCCCAAAATGGAGCCATTAAAGCCTTTGGCACCCAGCAGTTGAAAGACGCCGCCGTCGACAAGGCCCTCAGCGCACTGATCGCCAAGTACCCCGGTACCGAAGAGGCTTCCATCGGCACCTTCCAAAAGGCCACCCTCCTCTCGGACAAAGGCAACCTCGCCGAATCGCGCAAACTTTACGAGCAATTGGCCTCCGGCGGCGGCGACTTCGGCTCGCTCGCCCGCTTCTCCCTCGCCCAAGCCTTGGTCGCCGAGGGCAAGGTCGCCGATGCCGAAAAGCTCTTCCGCGAACTCATCGCTTCTCCCTCCACCATGGTCTCTAAGGAACAAGCCACCATGGCGCTCGCCCGCGCTATCATGGCCACCCGGCCCGATGAGGCCCGCAAGCTCGTCGAGCCCTTGCGCGCCCATCCCCGCAACCAGGTCAGCCGCAACGCGGTCAGCCTGCTGGGCGAGATCCCGGCGAAGAAGTAGCATCCAGTGCCCGGCTTAGCGGAGTCGGAGCGTTTCGCGCGCCTTCGCCTCCCTGTGTCCGCTAGCCGGGGCCGTCGCTACCCGGAACTCCCCCACCCCTACCGCAACGACTTTCAGCGCGACCGGGACCGTATCATCCACTCCCGCGCCTTTCGTCGCCTCGAAGATAAGACCCAGGTCTTCCCGCCCTCCGTCTCCGACCATTTCCGCAATCGCCTCACCCACACCCTCGAGGTCTCCCAAATCGCCCGCACCGTCGCCGTCCGTCTCGGCCTCGATGAGGACTTCACCGAAGCCCTCGCCCTCGCTCACGACATCGGCCACCCTCCCTTCGGCCACTCCGGCGAGCAGGAACTCCACCGCCGCATGGCCGCCTTCGGAGAAACCTTCGACCACAACGTCCACGCCCTCCGCATTGTCGAGCATTTCGAGTCCCACTACGCCGCCTTTCCCGGCCTCAACCTCACCTTCGAGGTCCGCGAAGGCATAGCCAAACACTCTCGCGATTTCGTCCGCGGCGAGTTCCCCGCCCTCGACGAATACCTGCCCGGCGAACGCCCGCCCCTCGAAGCCCAGTTGATCGACATGGCCGACGAGATCGCCTACAACACCGCCGACCTCGACGACGCCTTCGATGCCGGCCTCTTCGCCAAGCACGACCTCTGGCAAGCCTGCCCCGGCGCTTACGCCCTTTACGAACCTATTGACTCCATGTACCCCGGCGCACCCGAACGCGTCCGCTGGCTCGAATTTATTCGTCACTTAGTCAATACTCTGGTTACCGGCCTCATCGACGGCACCCAGGAGAACTTACTCGCCACCCAGTTACTCAGCGTCGAAGATGTCCGCCAACACCCCGTCCGCTTGGTCGGCTTTACGGCCCCCGCCGCGGAGCTAAACCAATCGCTCAAACACTTCCTCCACGCCCGCGTCTACTCCTCGCCGTCGCTCGTGACGGAACGCGACCGCTCCGCCCAACAAATCGGTTGGATGTTCGACTATCTGCTGCAACATCCCCAAGCGTTGCCCGAAAACTACCGTCTCGAACTCGCCCATCAACCCGCCCACCGGCTCGTCTGCGATTACCTCGCCGGCATGACCGATGGTTACTTTCACCGCGCCTACCGGGAGTACCATTCATGAAAGCCTTCTTACTCTTCTGCCTCGCGCTCCCTCTCTTCGCCCAAGCGCCTAAGCTCCGCGTTGGCATCCTCGGCCTCACCCACGGCCACGCCGCCGGTTTCTTACGGAACTCGCTTACCCGCACCGACCTCGACATCGTCGGCATCTCCGAGCCTGACCCCGAAGTCGCCGAGCGTTATGCCCAACGCCACCAATTCGACCGCTCGCGCCTCTACCGCTCCCACGCCGAAATGCTCGACCGTGCGAAACCCGAAGTCGTTATGGTCTTCACCTCCACCGTCGAGCATTTAGAGGCGGTCCAGCTCTGCGCCAAACGCAAACTCCACATCATGATGGAAAAGCCCCTGGCCATCAGCGTCGAACACGGCCGCGCCATGGAGGCCGCCGCCAAAGCCGCCGGCATCCACGTGATGGTGAATTACGAAACTACCTGGTACCCCGTCAATACGCCCATCTGGAACCTGGTCCACCAGGAAGGCAAGCTAGGCGGCGTTCGTCGCATTGTTACGCACTATGGCCACCAAGGCCCCAAGGAAATCGGCACGCCGCCCGAGTTCTTTAACTGGCTCTCTGACCCGGCCAAGAACGGCGCCGGCGCCCTCTACGACTTCGGCTGCTACGGAGCTAACTTTGCCACCTGGCTCTTCGACAATGCCCGCCCACTTACGGTCTCGGCGGTTACGAAAACAAATAAGCCGGCCGTTTACCCGCACGTCGATGACGAAGCCACCGTTATCCTCCAATACCCCACCGCCCAAGTGATCATCCAGCCGTCCTGGAATTGGCCTTTCAGCCGCAAAGACATGGAAATCTACGGCGAAACCGGTTACTTACTAACTTCCAACCCCCGCGACTACCGCCTGCGCCTCAAAGCCGACAAACAGGACACCCCCTTCACGGCCCCGCCGCTTCCCTTAAGCGACGCCGATGTGATTCAGTATCTCACCAGCGTCGTCCGCGCCGGCCGTCAACCCGACGGACTTACTGGCTTAGCGAATAATTTAATCGTCACCGAAATCCTCGCCGCCGCCCGCGAATCCGCCCGCGCCGGCCGCGTCGTCCACCTGAAATGAGCTTACTGCCCCGCCTCAACCCACGCCGCATTAAACCGTGCGTGCCGGATCGATTTCAGCTGTTTGCCGTCCTTAGTTTCGAATTCGCTGTAAGTGAGATGTAAGTTGTCGTCCGCCGCCTGAATCAGCGACGGATAGTGGTAACTGCCCGCGCCCTTCTGGATATTGCGCTTCCACTTCCAGGTGACGCCTTCGTCATCGGACATCGAGATGGCCAGCGAAGTTCGGCCCCTTTCGAGGTCGTTGTAAGCCATCACCCAACGGCCGTCGCGCAACGCGATGGCTTCGACGCTGGTGCCGGGGTTGAAGATCTCGGTATCTTCAGCCGGTGTCCAGGTAACTCCGTCGTCCTTCGAGACGCTCTTCAGGATGCGCTTCGGCGCCGGGCCGTTATCGCGCATAAAGGCGACTAACTCGCCGTTCTTCTTGCGTACCACGCTCGGCTGGATATTGCCGAAGCCCACGATCGGCTCGCTCGCCTGCCAGGTCTTGCCCCGGTCGTCGCTGATGGCCATCAGGCCAAAGGAAAAGCCGTCCGAGTAGAGCGGCACCAAAATCCGGCCCGTGGGTAACTCAATGGGATGGGTCCGCGAGAACCAGCCGAGGCGCGAGAACTGCTTGTCCCCGGCCAGCGCGATCATCCGCGAGGCCCAATCGCGAAAGGGTCCCGGGCGTTTGAGCTCTTTCTCGAAAACCTCCTTCGTGCGCTCTTCCATGCGCCGCGGAATCAGCAGGATGTTATCCTGCCAATCCCACTTCGGTGGGCCTTCGGCTTGTAAGTAGTCGGTGGAAATGCGGTACTTCATCAAGGCCGATTCCCAGGTATTGGCCAGGATCGTGGGCCACAGTAACCACAGCCGCTTCTGCGAGTCGAGCCAGACGACGCAGTTAGTATCCGGAAAGCCCGGCGTATCGGCCAGGTCAAACCGGGTTGACCAGTTCTTGGTAGCTTTCCGCCAGCGGGCACCCTCGATTTTGACGTCGTCCGATTGCCGCTCGCCTGAGCCATGAAACCAGGAGACGAGTAAGTCCCCGTTGGGCAACTCGGTCACCGACGAAGAGTGATTATGCCAGCTCTCGGGCGCAAAGATCAGTTCGGTCTCGTACACTGGCTGCGCCGCCAGGCTAAGTGAACAAAGGAGAAGTAGCTTTACGGTTTCCAAATCGTTGCTCCAATAAATCGCTCGCCGTCGCCGGCGGTGTTGTAGTAGTAAGTGGTGACTAAGTTGCCGTCGCTTCGGCGAACGGTGCGGGTGTAACCCAAATCCCAGGCGCCCCCGTCTTCGCGCAGCATTAGGTCCTTCGACCATGTCTTACCCTCATCGCTCGACACCCGCGCCCGGATGCTGTAAGGCGGATTACGAAAGCCGTAAGTCAGCACCAGGCGGCCATCCGGCAGCTTGAGTAAAGCCGGCGGATTGCCCCCGCCCGTATCGTCCACCGGCTTACCCACCATCGTCCAACTGGCCCCGTTGTCATCGCTCCGCCAGGCGGCGATATACTTGCGGTGCCGGATGGTGCTCAGGAGCGACTTCGCCGAAAGGCGCACGCTGGAAGGCATAATGGCAAAGTCCTCGGCCGCTGGCTCCGGGCCCACCCAGGAGACTTGCTGAAAGGTCTTGCCGCCATCGGTGGTCCGCGCGCACAGCACCCGGCCTTCCTTCAAGTTGCTCTTACCTGCGGTGAGGAACAAAGTCATCGAGTGCTTGCCGTCCACCAGGTAGTCGGTACGCGCGGCGATCCCGGGCGTGCCAAAGTCCGGCACGACAAACGGGCCTTGCCAGATATGGCCCTTGTCGTAAGTGACATAAAAGCGCGACGGGCCGGTATGGATGCTGGCCATGCGGGCCGTTAGGGCAAAGCCGGGTTTCGTAAAGTCGAAGCCGCCGGGGCTGGCCACCGCCTCGTTCCCGCCCGCCTCGGTCGGCACGCCGGCTTGCTTGGTGTTGGGCGGTGCCTTCAAGGACGCGGGCCGCTCGATCTTCCAGCTCTCGCCCCCGTCCAGGCTCCGCGCCAGCACATGCTCGGCCGGCCGCCCGTAGTCGATGGCATGTTCCCGGCCGGCGGCGCTGTTCACCTTGAACCAGCCGGCCTCAAAGCCCACTACCAGCTCGTTGCCCCAAGCCCACATGCCGTGGTTCGCCGGCCAGCCGCCAAAGCGGCCCTTTTCTTGAAAAACAATCCGGTGCCCCGAGTCGACCGCCCAAGCGGCCAAAGGCAATTGTAAGACAGTGCGTCGTAGAATTCGCATCGCCCCTATTGTATGAGATTTTCTTATCGGCTTAAGTCAATAAAATAACTGGACGACGGAACACTTCGGGCCTATTCTGGTCACATCGGGGGGCTTTGCTGTTGAAGCCAGTTAGCCGGCGCCAATTGGGCCGAATTTCCGCGTTGGTGACGGCAGGAGCCTCGCTCCCGTTCTACAACGAATTCGCGCTCGCTCAAGAAGTGGAGCGGCGTGTGCTGCGGGGTGCGATTCCCAACGATGCGGTGCGGCTGGGGGCCAACGAGAATCCACTGGGGCCCTGTCCAGAGGCGCTCGAAGCAATCTACGCCGTTGCCCGCAGTGGCGGCCGTTACGGTGGCAAATCCTCGGTCGAGTTTCCGAAATTGGCCGCCGATCAGGAAGGGCTAAAGCCCACTTATGTGGTGCCCTACGCCGGATCGAGCGATCCACTGTTCCGCGCGGTGTGCGCCTATGTTTCCCCCGCACGTGGTCTGGTGATGGGTGACCCGGGTTACGAGGCCGGTGCCCGGGCCGCCGAATTTATCGGCGCCAAGGTAAGCCGGGTTCCCCTAAAAGCCACCTTCGAACACGACGTGAAGGCGATGCTGAAGGCGAACCCAGCCGCCGGCGTTTACTACCTTTCGAACCCGAATAACCCCACCGGCACTCTGACGCCGATGGAAGACATTGAGTGGCTGGTCGCGAACAAACCCAACGGCTCAATCGTCCTGTTGGACGAGGCCTACTATCACTTCGCCGAGATCCAAAGCGGCACCACGCTGGTGGCCCAGGACAAAGACCTCATCGTCCTGCGGACCTTCTCCAAACTCTATGGTCTCGCGGGGATCCGCGCCGGCCTCGCCTTCGGCCGCCCGGACCTGTTGGATCGTTTGCGGAACTGGGGCCCGGGCATGCTGCCCAGCACCGGGATGGCCGCCGCGGCCGCCAGCCTGAAAACCAAAACTTTAGTCCCCGAGCGGCGGCGGATCAACGCGGAAATCCGGACCGAAACTTTCGAGTTTCTCACCCAGCAAGGCCTCCGTTTCGTGCCGAGCGTGGCCAATCACTTCATGCTCGACGTCAAGCGCCCAAGCCTCGAAGTAGTGAAGGCGTTGGCCGAAGAAAAGGTCTTCATCGGGCGCGTCTGGCCCGCTTGGCCCCACCACGTCCGGGTGACGGTCGGTACGCGCGAAGAGATGGGCAAGTTCGAGATGGCGTTACTGAAGGTTCTGGCATAGACAGATTGTCCCATCGGGGGACAATCTGTCCTCGACCCGTGGGTCGTCCTTTTGATTATCAAAGACTTAGAGAATGGTCAACGGATTGCAATCCCAGGATCGTACCTGATCCTCTAAACCCATTGACCATGGGAACCAGGCCGGCGCAAGACCCTCGCGCCGGCCCTTTTTTCTTAGGACAGCAGACCCGCCCGGCTGACGACGAAGCCAGCGAGCATCAAAGCGATCAGCCCGACCAGATAGAACCGGAAGGCGATCCAGATTTTGGGCCACAGCCAGCCCGGCAGTGCTTCCAGGGATTCGAGCCAATCGCGCGGCGACTCAATTACCGGTGCTTCAGCGACGATGCCCATGGTGCGCGCCGCAAAGCCGGCGTGAGTGGCGTGGAAGAGGACCGGCAGAAACAGGAGGCCCAGCAGGTCGGTGACGGCTAAGTGCCCGGTGGCCATGGCTGCGGTTCTTTCGGCTATCAACATCACCATCGCCGAGCCGGCGGCCAACCGCGAAAGACTCCGAATGCCGGCTCCCGCCATGAAGAAGAAGCAAAGATCCACCAGGGCGCCCAGGGCGGTGCCGCCTAACAGGATCAGAAGCACCGTGATCAGGCAGATCAGCAGGCAGGCAAAGTAGCCATTGCGCGCCGCCAGATGGAGGCCGGCGGGAGTTTCAAGGGAGGGCCAAATGGAGGTGCCTGCGCTTACCACACGGGAATTATCGGCAGAACACGGTTCCCAGAATAGAGTGATAGCATAGGCCGCAGTATGCGTTGCCTGATATCTATTTTGCTCTCCTGGCCCTTGCTGGCCGCCGATTTCGAAGTGAAGGACGAAGCCGCTTTCCGGCAACTGTTTCCCAAGCAGGCGGCGGTGAAACGATTGGCCACGGACCTCCAGTTTATCGAAGGCCCGGTGTGGATGCCACGGGGCTTCCTGGTGTTTAGCGATATTCCCGCCAATGAGTTGAAGCGCTGGGACGGCGCGGCGGTGAGCACGTTTCGTAAGCCGAGTAACCACACGAATGGCAATACGCTCGATCGCGAAGGACGGTTGATTAGTGCCGAGCATGACGGACGCGTGTCGCGCACAGAAGCCGATGGGAAGGTGTTGAACCTGGTGGAGTCCTTTGAGGGGAAGAAACTCAATTCGCCGAACGACGCCGTGGTGAAGCGCGATGGCACAATCTGGTTTACGGATCCGGACTACGGCCTCTCCGGGCGGCAGAAAGAACAGCCGGGGAATTACGTTTATCGTTTCGATCCCGTAGGCCGGAAGATTACGGCGGTGGTGAAAGACTTTGACAAGCCCAATGGCCTGTGTTTCTCGCCCGACGAGAGTAAGTTGTATGTGGCGGATTCCGGGAAGCCGCACCATATCCGCGTCTTCGATGTGCAGAAGGACGGCACATTGACCAATGACCGCGTGTTCGTGGTGATCGACAAAGGTGGGCCGGACGGGATCCGGGCCGATGCGGCGGGGCGGATCTGGTCGAGTTCGGGAGATGGGGCGCAGGTCTTTTCGACCGATGGGAAGCTACTGGTGCGGATCTTACTGCCCGAGGCGGCGGCCAACCTTACTTTTGGCGGCAAGAGCGGGCATACTTTGTTTCTAACCGCGCGGAAGTCATTGTATGCGGTGGAGACGCGAACCAAGGCGGCGAAGCGCTAGAACTTACATGCGGCGTTATCGACTTTGACATAATAGTGCTTAAAGTTTTTGGCTTTGGGGTCCATGCAGCCCTTTAAGTTGAGTAACTCCACTTTGCGAAATTCTACCGGGTGGCTTTCGCTTTGCAACGAGATGGAGCCCTCGCTGAGTAACTTGCCGGCTTGGGTCCACTCGGGGATGGCCTCTTTCACATTGCCGCCGCCTAACTGGGGTTGTTCGTAACTGAGGACGAGTTCGCCATTGACGCGATGTTCCACGCGTTCATTGCCCAGCACGCGGACCTCGGCGCGCACCCATTGTTCGCCCGCATAGGTCTGTGAAGTGGAGCTAAGGCAATGCGGAGTAAAGAGCTTGCCATCGCGAACGACGTTCGTACCGGGCGTGCATAAGTTAGCCGTGGTGCGCGGGTCTTTGCCGTTGCCGCCGAGTAACTGGACTTCGATGGAGACGGGGAAGTCCTGGGACTTAGTCAGCGTAGCGGCGGGTTGGCCGTGGATCATGATGCCGCTGTTGCGCAAGGCCCAATTGGGGCCGCCTTTGGCTTGTTCGCCGGTGAACCGGTATTCGACGGCAATGACGTAATAAGAGAAATTGTCTTTGTAGAACAGATGGCCGAAGCGTTCGTTGAAGGTGTCGTAGGCATCGTAGGAGACCTTCAGCACGCCCTTCTCTACGCGAAAGGTTTTGCCGAAGTTTTCGCCCGGGGCATAGCCGCGGATCTTGGGCGTCCAGCCTTTGAGGTTCTTGCCGTTGAAGAGGCCTATCCATTCTTGGTGGTTCGGGTCTCCCTGGTTCGGCTTACTGGCCGCGAAAAGGAGAGCGGGAAGAAGGAGTAGAAGCAGCTTCACGAATTTAGTTTACTCGACCTCGGGTTCGGGCTCAGGCTCCATTTCAATCCGATGGTAAATCTCTAAGAGCGGTAGGTCGATATCGAGCAGATGGAGGCGATCTTCCGGGCTGGTGAGAAGCGAGTAGATCCAGGTGGCCGCTTCAGCCCGGGCATAATGTTGCACGAGGCAACGCTCGGGCTCGATGAGTACGTAGTGTTGGAGCGATGGCAGGCGTTGATATTCTTCGAATTTCTTGCCTTGGTCGAATTCCCGGGTGCTTTCGGAAAGGACTTCGAAGATGGCCGTTGGGTTGGTGAGGACGTCCTCCGTGGCATCTAGGAAGAGCGGTTCGCCGCAGACGATGCTTAGGTCGGGGTACGCGAAGCCACGCTTCTTGGTCGCACCTACCTTCATGTCGGGGCCATAGACTTCGCAGGGTTTGCCGTCTAAGCGGATTTGGAGAAAACGGTTCAGATTGCCAGCCACGAGAACGTAGCGGCGAACGGCTCCGGACATGGCAAAAACCTCGCCATGCCAGTACTCGCTGCGGGACGTGGCGGCTCGTTCAGCAGCGAGGTACTCACTGGCGGTGATGCGTTGAGCGATCGGGGCGGCCATCTCTCTATTGGATCATTTTCTCAAAGGCCTTGACGCCGACGGCGGCCACTTGGCCGTCCTGGGCCGAGGTGGCACCGCTGACGCCGATGGCGCCGAGCATTACGCCATCGATCATGAGCGGAATGCCGCCTTCCACCGGGATGGCGCCGGGCAGGGACAGGATCGCTTGACGGCCGCCAGCGAGGGCGTCTTCAAAAGCCTTGGTGGGGCGCTTGAACTTGACGGCGGAGCGGGCCTTGTTCTGCGCCACATCGACCGAACCAATCTGGGTACCATCGGCTTTCTCGAGGTAGATGAGGTTGGCGCCGTCGTCGACGATGGTGATGACCATGGTCCATTTGTTGGCCACGGCTTCGGCCTGTGCCGCAGCGGCGATCTTTTTGGCCGCTTCGAGGGTGAGGGCTTTCTTGTTAGCCAACTGGGCGTGGGCCAGCGAGGTGAAGAAGAGCATAGTGACGATGAGATTGCGCATGGGCTTAGGGTATCACCGTTACAAAACGCCGGGAATGAGTCGCCAGGGAACGCGGGCTTGGTACTCCAGATATTTTGGATCGCCAGCAAGTACCTCCTCTTCCCAGCGAGTGCGCGCCTCGAGGAGTAACACCTCCACCACCCAGACCAGCGCAAACCACGGCTGAGGATTGGCGAGCCAGAAACCTAAGTCGAGGAGTAAGTAAGACGCATACATCGGATGGCGGACCCAGCGGTAAACTCCGCCTGTAACAATGTTTCGGCGTTCCGGAAAGACGGCGAAGTTATCGCCGAGAGTAAGTACGCTGGCACCGAATAGCAACGTGGCGGTGAATTGAATGAGCAGGGCGGGGAAAGGTGTCGGTCCGGTGGGGCCTTGGGCGAGGGTAAATAAGACCGGCCACGCCACGGCGACTAACACCCAAGTGGCTTGGACCCAAGTCACTGCGCGGGCGGCGGGTGCCGGGCGGCGAAGGGCATACCAGGCGTTAAACGCGAGAATGACCAAGAGTATCCAATGTAAGAGCCGGGCGGGTCCGGTTTCCTCGAGAGAGACGCGGCCGGCGCGGAAGGCGTCCGATAAAAGCCACAGCGCCAGGACGACGTTGTAACTCCACTGCGGCATTTTAGCGGTGCCCGTCGAATTGCTGCCGCGCTTGGGCGACATCGGCGGCATAACGACCATCAGAGTCCATTTGTCGTCGATGCGGCCGAGCATCTCTTTGACCAGGGCTCAGTTTCCATAAGGTAAGTATAGATCTCTGGGTCGCCTCATGGCGTCTGGGGCTGCAGGGGCATTTCCCTTATGTACGACAGCGAGTGCTCTTCCGCTTAGAATGAAAGGGTGATCGCGATTCTGCCTTTGCTGTTGGTAATGCCCGTCGCGGCTGACCTGCAGGTGCTTCTGAACCGTGCCGGCGAAGAGGCCGAGATGTTTCACCAGAATATTACGCTGGTGATTGGCCAGGAGACGTTGAAGCAACGCGCCGAGAAGCGGGCGACGCGCTTTCGTCCGCACGTCGGCCAGGCAGCGGCGGCAGCGATCAATTTTCAGACCCGCGAGCTGACCTCGGAGTATGCGGTGGTGTCGTTTGCCGAATCGAGCGGCGCGTTCCACGAGGTGCGCAAGGTGACGCACATCGATGGCCGGCAGATTCAGCCGATGCGGGAAGCGCGAATGAGCTTGGCTATGGGGATGAAATCCGCGGACGATAAGGTGCGCCGCAAGTTGCTGTTGGAGTTTGAGAAGCACGGGCTGATTGGCACGGCGGTGGACTTCGGGCTGAGCCTGTTGCTCTTCCGGAAGCAGGACTTGCTCAACTACACGTTCGTCCCCGTCGGCACGCGGCAGTTGGGTGCTGAGACGGTGGAGGTAGTGCAGTTTAAGCAGAAGACTGGCGAAGGGCAAATGACCGTTTATGAGGGCAACCGGCTCATCCGGCAGCAGTTACAGGGGGAGATGTGGCTGAGCCAGACGGGCGTCCCGCTACGCATCGAGTTGGGGTCGGCGATTCAGGAGGGTGGGCAGCGGATTGTCGATATCGGGGTGACCGATTACGCGATGAGCCAATACGGATTTCTGCTGCCGGTGCGGGTGGTGCATACGCGGCGTGCCGATGGCCTGCTGGTGACCGAGAATACGTTCCAGTATCAGCGCTTTCAGAAGTTTGCGGCCGATTCGGAGCTAAAATTCGAGGTTCAAGATCCGCCCAAATAGAAACATTTACTTGCATGGGTTCGCTTCGTCGCCGGCTTCGCGGAAGGCGCGTTACTTGGTGGAGCGCTTTGCGGCCGCAGGGTGCGGGCTGGAGGTGCCGGCGCTCGATGAAGGGGACTTTGAGCATCTGACGCTGAGAGCGCAGCTTGCGCTGATCGAGCGACTGGCGCGGGGTGAGCCGGTGAACATTCTGGGGTCCAGCATGGGCGGCTATTTGGCGGCGCTGTATGCGGCGCGCCACCCGGAAGTGGGCCGAGTGGTACTTCTAGCGCCCGCGTTTCGTCTGGCGGAGCGCTGGGAGGCACGATTGGGTGTGGAGGCCATGGCGGCGTGGCGGCGGGATGGCCAAATGCCGGTGTACCACTACGGGGAGCAGCGGGAGCGGCCTTTACGCCCCGAGTTGATCGACGATGCGCATCGCTATGAGGGATTTCCCGAAGTCCGGCAGCCGACGCTGATTTTTCATGGCCAACACGACGATATTGTGCCCGTAGCGGACTCTTTGGCCTACGCGGAGAGTCGGCCCCACGTGGAAGTGGAGGTGCTTGATTCCGATCATGAGCTGGGAAATGTGTTCGAGCATATGGGCGAGCGGGCGCTCACCTTCTTAAGTGTCGAGTAATGCTCCATTTTGGGCAAATTCGGCGAGGGATCTTGCCATACCCGCATTGTTGCCGGCCCGTCACCTCCCCGGGGCGTGCATTAACCTACATCAGCGGGATTGGCGTGTGACGGGGATACCACTAAAGTAGAGCTAATCGCGCCAAGGAACTGCGATGGGACGCCGCAAGGTTTTCGAGAACATCTCTTTGGCACTTCTCTCTTTCGGGTGCCGGGTGCATATCATCTCCACGATGTGCCCCGGCTTCAAATTCGGGAGCCTGCTCGGAGGAGAGGCTCCTCAATGACTTTTCCACTTCCCTTGGCCACTTCCCCCAGCATTGCCCCTGCGAACGCGTTAGCCTGTTACCTTGGGCCGCATTCGCATTCTTTCCGATACCGTTGCCAACCAGATCGCTGCCGGCGAAGTGGTGGAGCGGCCAGCGTCGGTGGTGAAAGAACTCCTCGAGAATTCGCTGGACGCCGGGGCGACCGACGTCCGCCTCGACGTTGAGAGTGGCGGTCGACGGCTGATCCGGATTGCGGACAATGGCAGCGGCATGTTGCGCGACGATGCTTTGCTGGCCTTTGAGCGGCATGCCACCAGTAAGCTTTCTAACGTGAAGGACCTGCTGGCGATCGCAACGTTGGGTTTTCGCGGTGAGGCGCTGCCGTCGATTGCGTCGGTGTCGCGTTTGGTGCTGGAGACACGGGCGGAGGACGAGACTACCGGCACGCGCGTCGAGATCGCGGGCGGGAAGTTGCTAAAGGTGGAGGAGATGGCATTGCCGCGCGGCACGACCATCACCGTGCGCGACCTGTTTTTCAACGTGCCGGCGCGCAAGAAGTTCCTGCGGACCGAGCCCACCGAACTGGCCCACATCGCGTCGCTGGTGACGCACTACAGCCTGGCACATCCGGATAAGACTTTTCAGTTGCGGCACGGGGCGAACGAATTGCTGTCAGTGACGCCGGTGGGCGAGATCCGCGAGCGTGTGTTTCAGGTGTTTGGCTCGCAGGTGTTGAGCGAACTGGTGGACCTGGGTACTCACGAGCGCGAGTTTCCCAGCGATGAGCCAGGCACGATGCACCAATACCGGCTGCGCGGCTTTGTGAGTGGGCCGCAGATCCAGAAGCTCAATCGGAATTCGATTTATCTATTTGTGAATGGCCGTTTGATTCGCGATCGGCTGTTACTCCACGGACTTACTGCCGGCTATGTGCAATTGATTCCACCGGGCACTTACCCGTTTGCCTTGTTGTTTCTTGAATGCGATCCCGGGGAGGTGGATGTGAATGTGCATCCTTCGAAGACCGAGGTCCGTTTCCGGCAGGGCAGCTTTGTGCATGACTTTGTCCGGGACTCGGTGCGGCGGACTTTGACGCAGGCGCGGCCGATTACCGCGGGGCCGGCGCCGTTACCGATGTCGCCGGGATTTGGGCAACTGGGAGCTGCGCTGCCATATTCGGAGTTTTCGCTGAAGATGGAGAGCGCTCCGCCGCCGCCGGGGGAGTTGTTTACGAACATGCCGGAAGTGGCGCTGCCGAATTGGCAGTTACGCCCGGAAGCGGGCCCTGCGCCTCGCTTTGACTTTGGGGAGCCGCAGTTACCACCGCCTACGCCGCCCGCGACCCATCCCGGCTTTGTGCGGGGTCCGGTGCCGGATACGCACGGAGGCTTGCCGGCCGGTAGTTATGTCGAGGCGGTAAATCTCGAAACATTAAAGGACCTGCGTCCGCTGGGCCAGTTACACGATAGTTTTATTATTGCCGCCGGCCGCGACGGTTTGTGGATTATCGATCAGCATGTGGCGCACGAGCGGATTCTGTTTGAGCAAGTATTGCGTCAGCAAGCAGCGGGGCAGGTGGAGCGGCAACAGTTACTGGTGCCGTTGGTGCTGGAACTTACGGCGGGGCAGGAAATTGAGTACGAGCGAATTGCGGCGGAGTTAGACCGGTCCGGCTTCGATACGGCGCCGGTGGGGAAACGGGCGATCGCGGTGCAGTCAGCGCCGGCGGATATTGGCCCCGCGCAGGTGGAGCGCGTGGTGCTGGAGATATTGGAGACGGCGGAAAGCGAGATGCGGCGGGCGTCGCTGGAAGAGATCCGGCGCAACGTGGCGGCGTCAATCGGGTGCCGGGCGGCGATCAAGATCAATATGCCGCTCGATCTGACCAAGATGGAGTGGTTACTCAGGAAATTGGGCGAATGCGAGTATCCGATGAGCTGCCCGCATGGACGTCCGATTGCTTTGCGTTATTCCATGCGGGAAATCCTGAAGAGTTTTCACCGGATTTAGGCAAAAGAAACGGCGGGCTACCTGGTTGGGGTGAGCCCACCGTCGGGAGGGGCGAAAGTTAGAAAACGAACTTAGCGCCCAGTTGGATGACGCGCGTGGTGGTGCCGCGGACGCCACCGCCGATGGCGCCGAAGGTTCGATGTTCACGAACTTATCGTCGCTTTGCACCATTTTGCCGAAATAGTCATAGCGAGCGCCATAGTTGATGGTGAGGCGCGAAGAGACTTTCCAGTGGATAACTTGTCCTGGCAGCGTGGTACCCAGAGCGTTCGCGCGGGCCAATGGTCCGTTGCAGGCCGAAGGTGCTGAAACCGCCTTCGTTGCCAGTGATATTGACTACCGGTGGGCCGAAGAACTTCGGGTCCTTCGATACTAAGGGGAGACCCATCTTGTTGGCGACGTCGAAATCGGCGCGGCCAGTGGTGCCGAAGGTTTCGTTTTCGTAGAAGTTATGATATCCGCCACGTAACTCATTCACGATGGAGGCAGAGACGGTGCGCGTATAACCCAGCGACAGGTTCTTGGTGCGACCGAGGTTGTCGCGTTGATCATTGCCCCAGTAAGGGACGCCGGCTTCGAAGGTGTCGTTGAAGACGAACCGGCCGAAAACCGAGTCCTTCGACGAGAATTGATGATCGATGCGCGCGTTGTAGTTGTCTTGCTTGGAGATGGCCGAGACGGGATTGTTAATGAAGTTATTCACCAAGGGGTTGGCGCCCGTGTTATTCGGCAGCGGCGTGAAGGCCAAAAAGGCCAGCGCTTGCGGGCTGAGCGCGCTGCGGGGAATGATGTTGTGGGCGATGGGAATCCCTTGCGGGTCCAGCAGGGTGATCGGCGCGCCGGTACGGGCGTTCACCAAGCGGCGGAAGTCGCCATTGCGGAAGTCGGCAATTGGCACGGTACGGATACCGGGGATGGCACCCTGGGCATTCCGTCCGCTTTCCCAATTGAAGAAGAAGAAGGTTTTGTCCTTACCGTTGTAAAGCTTGGGAATGCGGACCGCGCCGCCGAGGTTGGCACCGAACTGGTTGCGGTTCAGGCGCGGATTGGGCAAAGAGCGCTGCGCGATCGCGTCGTAGGTCTGCGTCAGCGCGTCATTACGGTTAAACTCCCACAGCGTGCCGTGAAAGATATTGCCGCCGCGCTTGGTAAGCATGTTTACGTGGCCGCCGGGCGCGCCGCCGGATTCGGCCGAGTAGTTCGCCGTCTCCACTTTGAACTCGGCGAGCGAGTCGATGGAGGGGGAGAAGGAGTAGGTCATCGCGTCGTAGTCCATTACTTCGATGCCGTCGAGGAAGAAGCGATTGGCAGTATCGCGCGAACCGTTGGCCGAGAATCCGGTGCTGCCGAAGGAGCTATCGGCTTGGCCAATGGAGCCGCGGCCGCGGCGAACCGTGATGGAACCGGGCGTGCCGGCCTGCGCGCCGGGGATCAACTGGGCGAGTTGGATGAAGTTGCGGCCGTTGAGCGGCAGATCGACGATCTTCTGGGCGTCGATGACGGAGCCTACGGTGGCGTTTTCGGTCTGCAATACCGCCGCGCTGGCCTCCACATTGACAGATTCCGTCACGTTGCCCACCTTGATCTGGATATCGACCCGGGCCGTCAGGCCGACCTGAAGCGCGAGGCTGGCTACTTTGCCGGACTGAAAGCCTTCTTTCGTCGTGTCCAGGTTGTAACTGCCGGCGGCCAGGAACGGCAGGGAATAGCTGCCCGCCTCGTTCGTGGTCGTCTCGCGAACGGCGTTGGTTTGGGTTCTGGTCGCCTTAACCCTGACGTTCGCGACAGGAGCGCCGGAAGCGTCAGTGATGATGCCAGTAACCGTGGCGGTGGTTTGTTGTGCGACTACGGCTGAGCCGAGCGCGAAAAGGAGTGCGGACGCAGTTAACAATCTCATATGACCAATTCCTGAATTCACCTAACTGTCACTTCTTATGAACCCTCTCCGCGCGGATTGCCAATTTGTCGCATCGGAGACCGCCAAGCCGTTATCCTGAAGGGGCGCATGCAACTCACTCCGGAGATCCTTCTCCACCTTTCTCAACTCCTTAACATCTCGATGAAAAGCCTGGTGGCCACGATCGAGCTTTTCGACGAAGGGGGCACCGTTCCCTTCATTGCCCGGTACCGAAAAGAGGCCACCGGCAACCTCGACGAGGTGCAGATTCGCGCCATCGAAGAGAAGCTGGCCTACTTCCGCGGTTTGATTGAACGCAAAGCCACGGTGCTTGCTTCTATTGAAGAACAAGGCAAGCTGACGCCGGAACTGAAGGCGAAGATCGAGGCCACGCTCGACTCCAGCGAACTCGAAGACCTCTACCTGCCCTACAAGCCGAAGCGCCGCACTAAGGCCACCATCGCTAAGGAGAAGGGCTTGGAGCCGTTGGGGCTCTATCTGTGGAATCAGGAAGCCACGGGTGTTCCATTGAGCGACTTGGCCTTGAGCTTTGTCGACGCCGAAAAGGGCGTGGCCACGATCGACGAAGCGCTCGAAGGCGCGCGGCACATTGTCGCCGAACTGATTAGTGAACAGGCTGAGTTCCGCAAGACGCTGCGGCAGATGATGTTGGACGAAGGCGTGGTAACCAGCCGCAAAATCACTGACGCGCCGGACCCCGAAGAGAAGTTCAAGATGTACTACGACTATCGCGAGCCGGCGAAGTCGATTCCCTCGCACCGCATGCTGGCCATCCGGCGCGGGGAGAATGAGAGCGTTCTGTTTTTCTTAATTGAGCTGGAGCCGGAGCGGCCGGTAGTTTACTTGAAGTCGAAGGTAATTCGCGCGGCGGGCGATTGGGTGCCGCAATTACAGCTGAGTGTCGAAGATTGTTGGAAGCGTTTATTGAATAACTCGATTCAAACGGATATCCGGATGGAATTGAAGCAGCGGTCGGACGCTGAGGCGATCAAGGTTTTCCGGGATAATTTACAGAATCTTTTGCTGGCGCCTCCGGCGGGCGAACTGACGGTTCTCGCGCTTGACCCGGGGATCCGCACCGGTTGTAAGTTGGCCGTGATCGACGAAACGGGTAAGATCCTGGAGCATTCGGTGATCTATCCGCATGAGCCAAAGAAAGATGTGATCGGCTCTTCGCGCATCTTGAAGAACCTGATTGAGAAGCACAAGGTGAAGGCCATCGCGATTGGCAATGGCACGGCATCGCGCGAGACCGATGCATTTGTGAAGGACTTCTTCCAACGCGAGAACCTGAGTGACATCTTCACGGTGATGGTGAACGAGTCTGGCGCGTCGATTTACTCGGCTTCGGATATTGCCCGGCAGGAGTTTCCTGACCTCGACCTGACGGTCCGCGGCGCGATCTCGATCGGCCGCCGTTTGCAGGACCCCTTGGCGGAGTTAGTGAAGATCGACCCGAAGTCCATCGGCGTGGGCCAGTACCAGCACGATGTCGATCAGCGGCAGTTACAGCAATCGCTCGAAACCGTGATCGAAAGCTGCGTGAATCGGGTCGGCGTCGACTTGAATACCGCCTCCTGGGCCTTGCTGCGTTACGTCGCCGGGATCAGCGAGCGCACGGCGATCAAGATTGTCGACTTCCGCAATGAGCACGGTGCGTTCAAGTCGCGGGTGCAATTGATGGCCGTGCCGGGCGTCGGTCCGAAGACGTTTGAACAGGCCGCGGGCTTCCTGCGCATACGCAACGGCGAGAATCCGCTCGACATTACGGCCGTGCATCCGGAGAGCTACTCGGTCGTCGAGCAGATTGCCGGTTCGCTGGGCAAGAGCATTGGCGAGTTAATTCAGGAGCCGGGGTTACTCGAGAAAGTGAATAAGTCCAGCTTTGCGGCCGGTACCTTCACGTTGAACGATATTCTCGAGGAATTGAAAAAGCCGGGCCGGGATCCGCGCGATAAGTTCGTGGCGCCTTCTTTCCGCGACGATGTGCGCGCCATTTCTGACTTATCGCCCGGAATGCAACTCGAAGGCGTGGTGACGAACGTGACCAAGTTCGGTGCCTTTGTCGATATCGGCGTGCATCAGGATGGCTTGGTGCATATCAGCGAGTTATCGAATCGCTTTATTCAGGATGCGTCAGAAGCGGTGAAGGTGGGCCAGATTGTGAAGGTGCAGGTGCTTAGTGTGGACCCGAAGGCGAAGCGGATCGCGCTTTCGATGAAGGCGTTGATGGGTCCGGCGCCCCAACGCGCGCCGCAGCCGCGGCCCAATGCTCCGCGCGCTGCGCCGGCGGCGGCCAACATGAACGACAAGCTGGCCGCGTTGCAATCGAAGTGGAAGCCGCGTTAAGGCTTCCACTTGGTGAGTTGACACTTTTCCGTGGCCGATCGCCTCCAAGGGCCCCACGGCGGATTCGATATTTTCACGGTCCCGAGAGCGACGGGTCAGATTGGCCTACGGAACTCCACGACGACCTAGTTGATGTAGCGGTCGGCGCGGGGGGCGAGTTGGCCTTTGTAGTATTTAGAAAATTGTTGGGCAAAGCTGGGGACCCTCAATCAGCAGAATTTTGCATCCCAAGTAAGTCGCGTACACACGGCGTTGACGACGATGTTCGTCTGCTGACAGCGCTTGGAGCCTTTGTCTTCGACACTCACGCGGTAAGTGTCGATCGGCAGGGTGACGGGAAAAGCCCTGGTCATTGGTGGTGGCCCGTTGCGCGACGTCAGTGGCGTCGGAGGTAACCACGACGGGTGGGCCAGGGATCACCGTCTCTAGAGCGGAACGGCGTTCTTGGCGACGTACTCGTCGACGGGGCTTTCGTCGCGGGAGACGTAGTGAAAGACTTCGGCGTACCGGAGGCCGTGTGGCTGAGCGCGGGTGCGGTCGCGGGCTAAGGCGAAATACTTCGTGTATTGGCGATTGGCGGTCTCGTCGTCGTTGCCCAGCAGCGGCAAGCGTTTACCCTGCGCCGCCAACCTGGCGCGGAGCTTTGCCCCGTTGTTGCCGGCAGGGCCTTGGGTGACGTTGGCGAGATTGGCTCTTACTTTGGCGTCGATGTAAGTGCCGATGTCGACGACACGGTTGACTAACTGGGGTCCGCGGGAGAAGTAATAGGCGTCTTTGGGCCCGTAAGCGGTAAGTCCGGCGCGGAAATGCTCGGGATAATCCCATTCGCTGCCGGCCATCCAAAACGCGGATTCGACGGCGCGGGCGGTGATGTAGTGGTCCGGGTTACGTTCGTAGAGGCCGGAGGGGTCGTAGACGAGTACCGTGTCTACTTTGAGTAAACGGAAGAGAAAAATCAGCCGGGCGCGGATCTCAATTATGGGCCAAGCGTCCATGTTGTGGTTAGGGTAATTCAAGAAGAAGGACTCTTTACAACCCAGCCGTTCGCCCACTTGCTTGGTGTCCCGCTCGTTCTTCTGGACGATGTCGCCGATGGAAGAGCCTTCGCCGGCCATTGAGTCATCGGAGAGGGTGATGAGGTAGCCGGTGTAGCCTTCGTCGATCAGTTTGAGGATGGTGCCGCCGGCGAAAATCGGGATGTCATCGCAGTGGGGCTGGATAGCGGCGAGTACTTTGCCTCGGTGCGGCTTACCGGCGACGGGTCGCTCGATGGTGACCTGGGTCTGGTAGGAGACGCCGGCCGTGCCGCCGCTTTCGTACTCGCGGGTTAGGGCGGGTTCCTGCATCAGGCTGGCGGAAAGGAAGAAGTCGCGACGCTGCATCTACAGATCCTACTCCATGGCGCGGTAGAATGGCGAATTCAGTGTCTGGACCTTACTTACTTGCGATGACCTTGGGTGCAGTGGCGCTCTTGCTGGTGCTGATTCTCGTCGTCCGGCTGCATGCCTTTCTGGCCTTGCTGATCAGTTCCATGGCCTTGGGGCTGGGCAGCGGCATGGATCCGTTGAAGGTGATCAAGTCGATCCAATTCGGCTTCGGCGACGCCTTGGGCTTTATCGCGGTGGTGGTGGCGCTGGGGGCGATGATTGGCCGGTTTCTTGAGCATTCGGGCGGCGGGCGGGTGTTGGCGGAGTGGCTTTTGAGCAAGTTTGGGCGGGAGCACGCGCAGTGGGCGGTGCTGGTGGCGGCGTTCCTGGTGGGGTTGCCGATCTTCTTCGAGGTAGGCTTTATCATCCTGGTGCCTTTGGCTTGGAACCTGGCGCGGGAGTCGAAGAAGTCCTTACTCTTTTACGGGCTGCCGATGGCGGCGGCGTTAACCGTAACTCATGCGATGGTGCCACCGCATCCGGCGCCTTCGGCGGCGGCTTCGCTTCTGGGCGCGGACCTGGGCCGCACGATCCTTTATAGCGTGATCCTCGCGATCCCGATGGCGATTGCCGGGGGGATCTTTTATGGCCGGTGGATCGCCGGGCGGCTGTTTGTTCCGGTGCCGGAGATGGCCACGCGGCAGACTAAGTCTGAAGGGACGCCGCCTCCGGTAGGTTTGGTGATTCTGCTCTTACTGCTACCCGTATTATTCATCTTCGCGGCCTCAGTATTCGGAGGGAGTCAGTTGGGTTTTCTGGGGCACCCCTTTACGGCTTTGTTAATTACGGCGTTACTCTCGATGTACTTATTCGGCGTACGGCGAGGACTTAACCGGGACCAAATCGCGAAGATGGCGACGGAATCCCTGATGCCCATCGGTACGCTCCTGGCAATAATGGGCGGGGGTGGGGCATTTAAGCAAGTACTGATTGACTCGGGCGTGGGCCCTTATGCCGGGGGGTTGTTAGCTTCTTCGGCGATTTCTCCTTTGTTAGTGGCTTACTTGGTGGCCGCCGGGCTGCGGATGGCGCAGGGTTCGGCGACGGTGGCGATTATTACCGCCGCCGGTATCGTGGCGCCTTTGGTGAAAGGGATTGCCGGCTATGAACCGGAGATGATCGTGCTGGCGCTGTGCGCCGGTGGCACCATCCTGTCGCATGTGAATGACTCGGGCTTCTGGGTCGTCAATGAGTACTTCGGGATGACGGTGCCGCAGACTTTGCAGAGTTGGACCGCGATGAAAGTAATTACCTCCTTAGTCGGAATTAGTTTGATTCTGGCCGCGCAGGCTTGGCGAGGGCAGGCATGAGTATCTACGAACAGCTGGGCGTCCGGACGATCATCAATGCGAAGGGCCCGTCGACGCGGGTTTCGGGTGGACGGTTGGCTCCCGAAGTTACGGGCGCCATGGCCGAGGCCGCGACTTACTGTGTGGATATGGCCGAGTTACAGGCTGGGGCCAGTAAGATTATCAGCGAAATCACGGGAGCGGAAGCCGGGATAGTGACTTCGGGGGCCGCGGCCGGTTTGTTACTCGGGACGGCGGCTTGCGTGGCCGGGCTCGACCCGGGGCGGATGGCCCGGTTGCCAGATACCGCCGGCATGAAGAACGAAGTGGTGATGGTTCGCAGCCAGCGGAACTTCTATGACCATGCGGTGCGCGCGGCCGGCGTGAAGATCGTCGAGGTCGGCTTGCCGGACCGCGTTTCGGGAGCCGGAGTGCGGGATGCCGAGGCCTGGGAGATCGCGGAGGCGATTAACGAGGCGACCGCGGCGGTGGTGTATGTTTCGGCGCGGCGGTCGAGGCCGGCGCTCGAAGAAGTGATCCGCGTGGCGCACGCCCGGCAGATACCCGTATTGGTAGATGCCGCCGCGCAGTTACCGCCGTCGACGAATCTACAGTACTTTATCGGCCTGGGGGCGGACCTAGTCGCCTATAGCGGCGGCAAGGCGATGGGCGGTCCGCAAGGGTCGGGTATTCTCTGTGGCAAACGCGACTTAGTCATGTCCGCGATCCTGCAGAACCTGGACCTCGATATTGAGTGGGACCAATGGTCGCCTCCCAGTTCATTGATCGATAAGGCGCGACTTACCGGCTTACCGCCGCATGGCATTGGCCGGAGTTGTAAGTTAGGCAAGGAGACGATCGTCGGCTTGCTGGTGGCGCTCAAACGCTATAGGGCCGTAAGTGACGAGGTGCGTCATCAGGAGTGGTTGTCGGTAGTTCATCACTTAGCGGCAGGTTTGAGGGGAGTAAGTCAACTTAAGGTAAGTGTGCGGGAGGGGCTGGTGCCGAAGTTAGTAATTGGCTTAGAGAATGCCCGGGATATCTGCCGGGAGTTACAAAACGGTGAGCCCTCGATCCACGTGGACCCGGCTTATGTGGAGGATGGCCAGTTGGTGCTGAACCCGATGTGCCTGGCGGAAGGCGATCTGGACCGAGTCGTGGAACGGATCCGCGCATTGGTGAGGAAAGAGGATTCATGAGCGTCTACGTTTCCATCACCGGTTTGCAATGGAGCGCGGTGCCCGAGATTTGGCGGACGAAAGGGAACGAGTATTGAACGCGATTGCGGAAGCGCGGCGGTGGTTGGTCGGGGCGCGCCGGGTGGTGGCGCTGACCGGGGCGGGGATCTCGGCAGAGAGCGGCGTTCCAACGTTCCGGGGCCCGCAGGGGTTGTGGCGGGAATTTAAGCCGGAAGAGTTGGCGACACCGGAAGCTTTTGCGCAGAATCCGGGCTTGGTGTGGGAGTGGTACGACTGGCGGCGGGCTTTGATTGCGGGGTGCGTACCGAATGCGGGCCATTTGGCGTTGGCGCGCTACGAGAAGGTACGGGTGGTGACGCAGAACGTGGACGGGCTGCACGCGCGGGCGGGGTCGGCGGAAGTACTCGAAATCCACGGCAGCATTTGGCGGCTGGTTTGTACGGAGTGCGGCGCGGCGAGGGAGGATTTGACGGTGCCGCTGAAGCCTTTGCCGCCGCGGTGCGGGTGCGGCGGGATGGAGCGGCCGGGGGTAGTGTGGTTCGGTGAGGCGTTGCGGCGCGGGGTTTGGGCGGAAAGTGAGCGCTTGGTGCGGTCGGCCGAGGTCCTGCTGGTGGTAGGCACGTCGGGGGCGGTTTACCCGGCGGCGGGTTTGGCGCATACTGCCCGGGTTGCAGGGGCGAAGGTGATTGAGATTAACTTGGAGCGGACGGCGTTGAGCAGGGAGGTGGATTTGAGTTTGTTGGGGCCGAGTGGGGAGATTTTGCCGCAGTTGGTTTGACGAAACGAATCCGGGAGTTGTTGATTTCATTGGGTTGGCGATTCGTCGGGGGGCAGATGTGTCCCCCGGAGGACAATGGCGGTTCAACCGGGGGCTGGGAGGGCCGCGCCATAGGGATAGTTTTGGGCGTGCATGCCGATTTCAAGGTAGCATTCGGGAGAAAGGCAGTTTATCTATCGTGTTGATTACAAGATGTAAAAGTGCTGCGATCGAGGGAAAGTAGGAGACA
>Ga0209591_10000541_pt1 | contig 48739 bp, 37 predicted proteins | sample MAT01_FD_187207 | JGI IMG/M metagenome (GOLD analysis project Ga0209591, IMG submission 187207) | Freshwater microbial communities from Lake Fryxell liftoff mats and glacier meltwater in Antarctica - MAT-01 (SPAdes) (version 2) | ecosystem: Environmental > Aquatic > Freshwater > Ice > Liftoff...
CTCCAACCCGTCGCGGCTCTTGAAGCTCACCGGTTCCATCTTCGCGAGTGCGTATCCCTGCAACGCCGGGCGCGAGACGAAGAGCATGGTCATCTTCGGCGTGCCCGCCTCGCCCGCCGTGCCCGCCACACCCTCCACCACACCGCGGTCGTACAAAAAAGTTCGCGATGAGGCGTTATCTGGCGCGATCTCCACGATCCAGTAGCGATCATCCATGCTGCGGCTGGGAATGGTCAGCTCGCCCTCGCCCGAGTTCTTTCTGATGAACTGCCAGTCCTTCTCGAGAGCCTTGTCGAGCAAGCCCCACTTGGGCTTGTCGAAGTTGTAGACCACGGCCTGAACGGTTCGTTCGGTCGGGTGCATCAGCACCGTGCCGGCATCGGTCCGGTCATCTTGAAACATCAGGGTCGATTTATCCGTCGTGAGGTCAACCGCCATCACGGCCCCGGTGTTGCGGCCGCGCGTATCGATCACGTACCGTACGTTCCCGGTCTTGTCAAAGCCGATGGTGCTTGTTGATTTCACATCTTCGAACGGGATGGTTCCGTAGTTTTCAAAGACCCGTTGGCCGTCTTTCTCTACCGCCTTGAACTCTTCCACACCGCCATCGAGATTGGTCTTCTGCGCGAAGCGAATCTTGAAATCCTGATCGACATCAAAGCCGAGGTACTCGTCGTTGCGAATAAGCTCAGACCGCGCGCCCGTTCGCACATTGACCCTGTAGAGATCGTGGTACGACGGGTTTCGGTCGTTCATCCCGATCACTACCTCGTCGGCAAAGCGCGGGCTAACCCCTTTAATCTGCGCCGAGACCTTCTCATAGGGTGTCAAATCAGTGATCGTGTTACCTGAAAGGTCCACGCTGAAGGCGTGCCAGTTTTCATCGCCGTTGTTGTCCTGTAGATACACCAGGTGCCCGCTGGTGTGCGCCCAGAAGTATCGGCGCACACCGCGCTTCGTCTCCTTGGTCACGGGTGCGGCCTTGGAAAGATCCGACACCGGCCCCACCCAGATGTTCATCACCCCGCCCGTTCCCTCCTGCCCACCTACGGGTGCCAGGAACGAGATCTTTGTTCCATCCGGCGAGATCTGTGCGCCGGCCTTCTCCGGGTTGCCGAAAATGGCCGCGCGCGGAATGAGCTTTGCCGGTCCCTTCACGACCTCCTCGGCCGGACGCGGCGGCTGAGCGGGGCGCACCGAGTTTAGTTTCACGCCCGTTCCCGGCGCGGGGTTCATCACCTGTCCGATGGCCACACCCTGCAACCCCACCACCACCATCGCCCACAACGACGCTCGATTTCGCATAGTCATTGGTCTCATTCCGTTTTTCCTATCCACTCGTGGTACGGGCGGCTCGCCAATGCCACGCATGGTTCACCCACAACCCGCCACTCATCATTGTTCTCATATCGGCCGCCGCGGCCCGGGTTCCACGCGCATTTCCACGATCACCCCATTGCGCCACGCCCCTGATCTTATTGGACGCGCTCAGGACCACTCCCCGCCACCCGAGCCATCGCCCGGTTGGCCAGCAAGCCAAGGACCGCCAAAACCAGCACCGTAACCGCGATGCCCACGGGCAGATACCACGCCGGGCGCGCTGCAAAGTCCGGGTTGTTGCTCCCGGCCTTTTCCATCGCTTCCGCGATCCCCGCACCGATGATCACCGCCGCGGCCGTTCGGGGGGCCATGCCAATCGCCGTGCCCAACAAATACGGCAACCGCGGCACGCGCACCGATGCCAAAAGCAGGTTGGTCACCGCGAACGGTGAGTTGGGCGGCAATCGCAATAGAATCACGATCCCGAGCGTTTTGAGAAACCCACGCCCGACACGCTCATCCACAAATGCATCGCGCACCGCTTTCATCTTCGGGTGCTTGTTGATCGCCTGCACCACCCGATCTCCCGAGACGCGTCGCGCCACTTCATACCCAATGATCGATCCCACCACAAACCCCCCGAGCGCGGCGGGAATGCCCCGCAAAACGCCGAACGCAAACCCACCAAGCACCGCCTGCACCACCGTCGGCAGGAGTGCCAGCCCCGAGGTCAAGGCAAACGCCGCCATGTAGATGTACATGCCGTTCTCGCCCTGCTCGCGCAGAAAAGTGCTTACGGTCGTCATGTATCCGGCGAGAACCAGGCCGCTAATCCCGGGCAATGTCGCCGCGATCACCGCAAGCGGACCGGCCGGTCCCAACGTCTTCCAGATTGATCCGAGCGAAACCTCACCCGCATTCGCGCGGGCCTCGTTCGTCGATTCCGGCTTGGCATCCTGTTCGATCACCACCGACCGTAGCCACCTTCACCGCGGCGTGCGTGCAGGGCAATAGCATGATCTTCAGCAGGGCCAAAGTACGAAAGTGGCTGAGTGGCAAAGTGGACGAGTGGCAAGGGACAAGACCCTAAGTGCGAAATCAAAACGTCGCCGCGAAGCATCCCGCGTTCAACTCTCTCGAGTCACCTCTCCGCAACTCAGCCGCTCTCCTCCATCTTTCGCTCAGTTCACCCGACCCGTTCGGTCGCGGGAGCCAGCTTGCCCGCGCCCTGATTGGCAGGACCGCTCGCCACCGCGCGCGATTGCCCATGACGTTCTCCGGCCAGATGGCTTGGTATTCGATCTCTGTTCACCCTGCGATACCGGATCTGGTGGTGAAAGTGGCAATCTGCGCAAGACGCACCCTGCCCACCTGAATACCATGCGCTTGCGTCCTAGCCACCATGGCCTTCGCCCGGGCTACAAACCCGGCCCCCCGGAAGGATTGAGTCGATGATTGCCAAGCCGCCGCCCCGAGAGGGCAGCATGGGTTTCCTGCTTCTGCAGCCGTTCCGCGTTCAAGGAACGAGCATTGCCGGCGAAACCACCTGCGTACAGATCCCCGAACTCGACATCTGCTTTGACATGGGCCAGTGTCCGCGCATGGCCCTTGCCAGCAAGTTTGTTGCCATCAGCCATGGTCATATGGACCATATCGGCGGCTTGGCGTACTACTGCTCGCAGCGTCACTTTCAGGGCATGGGCGAGGGCACGATCATCTGCGATGCGCGCATTGCCCCGAACATTGAACGAATGATGGCCGGCTACGTCGATCTTGAGCGGCAGAACACGCCCTACAAACTCATCGCGCTCAAGCCCGATGAAGAGTTTCAGATTAAGAACAACATCATGCTCCGCGCCTTCGAGGTCGAGCACACCGTTCCTTCCTTTGGCTACGTGATCGTTGAAAAACGCAGCAAGCTCAAGGAAGAGTACAACGGCCTTCCCCAGGAGAAGCTCAAGGAACTCCGCGATCGCGGCGTCGAGATCACCCGCCAGCTTCAGGTGCCGCTCATTGCCTATCTCGGCGACACCGCCCCCGGCCCTCAGCTTGTGCGCGAAGATGTCCGCAAGGCGCAGATCGTCATCTGCGAATGTACTTTCACCGAACCCGAGCACAAAGAGCGCGCCCGCATCGGCATGCACATGTACGCCGAGGCCATCTCCGAGTGGCTCCGCGTGCTTGAATGTCAGACGCTCGTGCTCACGCACCTTTCGCGCCGGACCAATCTCGGCTACGCGCGCAAGCGCCTCACCGAGCTCGCCGGTCCAAACCTCATGCAGAAGGTCCAGTTCCTGATGGATCACCGCATCAACAAGGAACGGTACGAACGCCAATGCGCCGATATGGGCGAGAAGCCGCCATCCAGCGCACCGCGCCGCGATGGGCGCGATAAACGAAACGGCTGACCCTTCAACCCGCTGACCCGTCAGCGCGGTTGACTTGTATGGACCAACCTTCGTGGGCTACAGGTAGTGGCTCGGCGCGCGCATCAAGCCCACATCAACTTTGCGACTTGGCCGCAAGCCCTCTGTTTTGTTTCTCGCGAGGTTGACAACGCCAGAGAATTGATTAGCGTTGTCCCTTTGTGGGCAGGCTCGATCTTTGTGCTTGCTCAACGTGCCCGGTCGTGCGATGATCTACCATGCCTCGTCCGGGCCCATACGGTTTCAACGATCACGCAGGAATGAGTCGGGGAGAAGCAAAGAACCATGTCGGCAACTGACCGCCAGATCTGGTCGGGCATGTTGGACCACCTCAAGTCACACCACGGTGGCCTCTGCCGCCAGTGGTTTGAGGAGATCGAACCTCTGGGTATCGCCACAGGTGTGCTGCGCCTCCGCGCGCACTCCAACGTTCACCGCGATTACCTTGCTCGCCAGTGCAGCGTTCCCTTCAACGATGCGGCCCGCTCCGCCTCGCAACGCCTGCTCACTGTTCAGTTCTTCGGGCCTGATGATGAAGTCGAGCCCGCGCCCGAGGAACCACGCACCACCGCTTCCCCCACGCAGCCCGCCCCAATGGCCAACGTCATTGTCGAGCCGCACTCTCGCCGCACGCCCAACCGTGCCGCGCACGAGGCCAATGGCACCAATAGCCGCCACACCTGGCCGCTCTCCTCTGCCCAGCCCGCGCAGTTCGACCAGCTTGCCATCAATCCCGACTACGCGTTCGACAACTTTGTCCGCGGGCCAAACAACCAGCTTGCACACGCCGCGGCCATTGGTGTCGCAAACAATCCCGGGCGCGCGTACAACCCGTACTTCGTTCACGGCAATGTCGGTCTCGGCAAAACCCACCTCCTGCAGGCCATCTGCCTCAAGGTTCAGGCCGACAACCCCCAGACGCGCATCCTCTACACTTCGTGCGAAGGCTTCATGACGCAGTTCTTCGAGGCGGTCAAAGAAGGCGAAATGGCCGCCTTTCGCCACCGATTCCGCGATGTCGATGTGCTCGTGATCGACGACATTCACTTTCTCGCGAAGCGCGACCGCACCCAGGAAGAGTTCTTTCACACCTTCAACAGCCTCTATCAGGCCCACAAGCAGATCATCCTCTCATCAGATGCCAAGCCCGAGGCCATCCCTGCTCTTGAAGATCGTCTCGTCAGTCGGTTCAAGTGGGGCCTTGTCACCGAGGTCTCGCCCCCCGATTACGAGACCCGCATCGAGATCGTGAAGAACAAGGCCACGCTCCGCGGCATGAAAGTCCCCGCCGATGTCGCCGCGCACGTCGCCTCTTGCATCGATACCAACATCCGCGAGCTCGAGGGCGCGGTCGTCAAGATCCAGGCCTTCGCCGCCATGGAGAAACGCCCGATCGATCTGTCGCTCGCTGCGGCCGCGCTCGGCGAAAAGCCCGTTCGCCCTGATCGACAGGTTCAGATCCAGTCGATCATCAACGCGGTCACCGAGTACTTTGGTGTCAAGATGACCGACCTTCAGAGCAAGCGCCGCCAGCGCTCCATCGCTCTCCCCCGCCAGGTCTGCATGTTCCTCGCCCGCCGCCACACACGCTTCAGCCTTGAAGAGATTGGCGGATACTTCGGCGGGCGCGACCACACCACCGTCATGCACGCCGTGAAGACCATCATGGATCGATCAGACGTTGATGCCGAGTTCGCCAAGGTCATGGTCGAACTCGAAACCCAGCTCCGCGAGGCGGTCTCGGCCTCATCCCCCAATTAGGGCGATCTTGCTGTCGGCATCCAAGTGGACAGACTGTGGATAACTCGATGCCCGCAGACGTTGGCAGTTGCCTGAAACCTGTTGGTTGGTGACGACTCACTTCGGAAGTCGGTTGCAGTGGTCATTCGCGGCCGCGAGCCGACAGACAACCGACAGGGCTTGCACATGACCGATTACGCGGAATGGGCTTGTTTTATCGTGCTGCGGATAGGCCTCGCGGATCTTTCCACAAGTTGTCAGGCCTTAATTCTACTGCTATTGAATTCTCTAACTATTAAGTCTTTCAAACACACAATCGACGAACGCGAGCTTGAGCGCACGAACTCGGCGTCGAGCGGTGATCGCTGGTGTGAACAACGTGTGATTACTCCTGGCAATGTTCGCACCAAACGGTGGTACGTTGGGCAAGCTGTGCTGATCTGAGGGCGCGCTGGCAGGTGGGGCATGGATCTCCGCCGCGGCCGTAGACGTTGTGGGCAAACTGAAAACGTCCGGATTCGCCGTTCGCGTTCGCGTAGTCACGCAGGGTTGAGCCACCTGCGAGCACGGCCTCTTGGAGGACTGCGACTATGGCGGAGGCGAGCGTGGCCCGCTCCTGAGGGCTGAGGGCTGCTACGGGGCGTTGTGGTGCGAGCTTCGCGCGGAAGAGCGATTCGTCGGCGTAGATGTTGCCGACACCCGCGATGACGGATTGGTCGAGGAGCGCGGCCTTGATGGCGCGGGAAGAGTGGCCGAGCGCGGTGTTGAAGTCCTGGTCGGTCATGGTCAGGGCATCGGGGCCGAGTGACCCCCAGTTGTCGGTGAGCAGGTCGAGGGTGGTAAAGACGCGCAGGCCGCCGAAGCGGCGCGGATCTCGGAAGAGGAGGCGCGACTGATCGCTCATCCGCCAGAGGGCATGGACGTGTGTCGAGTCGGTCGTGCGTTCGCGCGGAGCAAGCCTGAGCAGTTGGCCGCTCATGCCGAGCTGCACACCGAGGGCGATTGGGTGACCGGTCGAGGGCGAAGTGGCGATGATGGCGAGCCGCTTGCCGCGACGGTCGATGCGCGTGATGGTTGCGCCGGCGAGAAGGTCGGCCTTGCGCGCGGTGTGGGGCGATGAGACGATGTCGCGCCGGCGGAGCAACACCGAGAGGACGGTCTGGCCGATGATGAACGGCTCGAGCGAGCGGCGGATGGACTCGACTTCGGGAAGCTCGGGCATGATCCAGTTTAGCGGATCTACCCCTCTTCCCTTTCACCGACCGATCATCGGGCGCGCCGTGTTCGGAAGAACTCTTTGAGCAACTGGGCGCACTCCGCGGCCATCAGACCCGCGATCGGTGTGACGCGGTGGTTGAGGCGCGGGTCGGTGGTGAGGTTGAAGAGCGAACCGCACGCGCCGGCCTTGGGGTCGGCGCACCCATACACGACGCGGCCCAGGCGCGCGTTGACGATCAGCCCGGCGCACATCGGGCATGGTTCGAGCGTGACGACAAGTGTGCAGGTGTTGAGCCGCCAATCGTCGAGCGCGGCCGCGGCGGCGCGAATGGCGAGCAGCTCGGCGTGGGCGGTAGGGTCGTTGTGAGTGTGGCGAAGGTTGTGGGCCTCGGCAAGGATGCGTCCGCTCGCGGTCTCATAGACCACCGCGCCCACCGGAACTTCGCCGCTGCTGGCCGCGGTGGCGGCGAGGGCGAGGGCGCGGTGCATCATGCGCTGGTCGGTGGGGGTTGGAAGATCGGCGGTCATGGAAGAGGCAAGCAGGGTATGGGGAAGGCGGCACCGACGAGCCTTCAAACAGCACGAGCCGCCATGCCCACGCCGCCTTGGACGTGGGCATGAGGTTGCACGTCGGTTGAGTCGCATCAGTCGGCGGCCAATGTGTCCCCAACGATTAACGGTTTGTCCGAACAAACGGTTCAGGACCATCGCAGATGAATCACGCACCCCGGCATGGGCACGCCCACTGCGGCGTGGCCGTGCCACCCGCCGTTCGCCACCCATGGTCACGGGGGAGCTCGGACTCAGATAGAATCTGGCACGTCAGCGGGGGGAAAGTCCAGGCCGATCACTCGGGATGCCGCAGTTATGAAATATCGACTCCTGAGCGGTCTTGTTACTGTCAGCGTGGTCGTTGCTGGTGGTGTTGTCGCATGGTCGTGGTCGTTCAGCGACCCAAGCTCCGCCATGGCGGGCCAACAACCCACCCCCACTCCGGCCGCTCAGCAGCCCGCAGCGACCTCGCCAGATGATCTGCTGGCGCGCGGCGACGCGTTGTTCACAGAAGGTCTGTTCGACCGCGCGTTGGCCAGGTACAAGGAAGCTCAATCGCTTGCGCCCTCGGACCTGCGTGTCCAGAACCGCTTGGCACAAACCCATCTCAGGCTCGGCAACCGCGGGGCTGGCCTTGCCGCTCTGGGCTCGATCTTCGCCGCCAAGCCAGAACTCAAGGACAATGCCGATCTCGTTGAGCTTCGCAGGCAACTCGACGGGTGGCGTGGCCACGCCGCTTTGGGTGTGGCTATGCCGGGGTGCGTGATTTAGGTGGCCGGTGGCCCTTCCCGGCCCTCCAACCCGTGCCACGATCCCGCTGCCCTGAGCGGGTCGTGGGACCTGCGGCGGTCGCGTGTACGACTTGACCTGGCGTTTGCCTTTCAACCGGCGCGGCAGCGTTGGCGGGCATCCCGGCTGCGCGCGGCGATCACCATCGAAGCCATGCGCATTAACCGATACGATTTCCCGAGGAAAGTCTTGCGTCACTTTGCATCGCCGCAGCGCCATGCTTGGAACTCGTATGAGCGGACGGACGAGCCCCTTGCTAACCAAAGGCACATGGGACCCCAGTCTTCCCGCACGGTCCGCCCAGGGCGGCGCTGCGCAGCCGGTCGCGCTGCTTGACGTTCTTCTCTTTAGCGATCAGTTGTGTCAGCCGCGCCCGGTCCCCGGGTGCCCGCTCATGCACCTCCATCGTCGGCCTCCTTGCTTGTGCCCACGATAGTCTGCCACAACTTTTACCCTGGCGCAACGAACATGCGCCGTACCGGCGCGCGAGATTTTGGTGGGATCCGTATAACATGGCGCGAGATGCGCTTGGGCAAACCCTCGCGAGGAAGTGGCTTGAAGCGCTGGAGCACAGCCGGGATCGGCTGGTGAAGAAGCGCGATGTGCCGCTCTTCGACGCTGGAGCCGCTGTCTCATTCCGAACGCATACATGCGGAGGGACATGACTAGCTGAGCCCGACCGCATCGTCCGGCGGACGCGTCGCGCCCAGCACGCCCAAACGATCATCACCTATAAAACAAGCGAGGTGGCTTTGTGTGGGGTTACTTGGGGACGGCGGCGCGCGGTTGTGTATCATGCGGTATGCAGGTGAGTCCGCCCGAGATCGGTGTTCGCCAGTCGTTTGCTCTGCGTTGTGTCTTGGCCGCCGCGTGGCTCGTACTTGCCGGCCTCGTCGCGGCGATAGCGGGCTGCGCTGCCATGCCCTGCCACGCGGGCCCCGAAGCGGTCAAACGCGAGATCCGCGGCCTGTGGGTCGCCACCGTCGCCAACATCGACTGGCCATCGCGCACGGGCCTGGGCACTGAGGATCTCCGAAAGGAGATGATCGCGATCCTCGATCGCGCCCGCGCCCTAAACCTCAACGCGGTCTTTCTCCAGGTGCGGCCGGCGTGCGATGCCGTCTATCCCTCAGCCCTTGAGCCGTGGACCGAGTTTCTAAGCGGCACGCAGGGGCAGGCCCCGGCCGAGGGATACGACCCGCTCGCGGAGTGGATCGCAGCGGCTCACGCTCGCGGGATCGAGTTGCACGCGTGGTTCAACCCGTACCGGGCTCGACACGCGGCCGAGAGTTCGCCCGCCGCGCCGTCGCATGTTTCGCGCACGGATCCCGGCATCGTCCGGTCGTTCGACAAGATGTTGTGGCTCGATCCCGGCGAGCCCGCGGCCCGCGATCTCACGCTCGCGGTCATCCTCGATGTTGTTCAGCGATACGACGTGGATGGTGTTCACCTTGACGACTACTTCTACCCGTATCCCAAGCAGGGCATTGAGTTCGATGATGGCGCGAGCTTTGCCCGCTACACGGCCGCGGGCGGAACGTTTGCCCGCGACGACTGGCGACGCGGAAACGTCGACGATCTGGTGCGGCGTATCCACGAGCAGACGCGGCGCGAGAAGCCGTGGGTGGCGGTGAGCATCAGCCCGTTTGGCATCTGGCGGCCCGGTCACCCCGCGGGTGTTACGGGGTTTGACGCGTACGCCGGCCTGCATGCCGACTCGATGAAGTGGGTCCGCGAAGGCTGGGTCGATCTGCTCGTGCCGCAGGTCTATTGGCGTCTGTCATCGGCCGGGCAGCCGCACGCGAGCCTGGTTGAATGGTGGTCGGCGAGCATGCCGACCGGCCCTCGTCTGGCCGTGGGGCTCATTCCCAGTCGCGTGCAGTCGGCAGAGGCGGGCAGGACCGGGGCCGTGATCGACACCAAGTCGTGGCCGGCAACCGAGGTGATCAATCAGATCGTGCGAGGCCGGGATGTGGCGGGGGTGCAGGGCTTCGTGCTGTTCAGCGCGCGCCCGCTGATGGAGAATCGGCAGGGATTGAGCGATGCCCTTGCCGACGGCGTGCTCGCCGAGCCCGCGCTCATGCCGACCTTGACCCGCGCCCCGGCGTGTGCGGGTTCGCGCCGAGACCGGCCGCGGCTGAACGTTGTGAGCGAGCCCGAGCATCTGGTTGTCGGTTCGGCCGGTGAACCTTGGAGCGAGGGCAACGACCCGCTGGTGGTGCGTGCCGAGTATCCTGGCTCGTGGCGCACCTTCATCGTGCCGCACGATGAGCCGGTGAGAGTGCCGCGCACGGCTGCATCCGGCCCGCTCGTCGCGGTGTACGCGGCCAGAGTCGATCGATTCAACCGAATCGGCCGCTGGGCTCGGGTGCAGCCGGCGAAGTAGGTCCGGCGGGTGGCGTGGCCATGGCACCCGTGAAGCCCGTGAGCAGGCCTTGGCCATCAGGCCTTGGCCATCAGGCATTGGTCATCAGGCATTGGTCATCAGGTCGCGTCGATGATTGGCTCGGGTTTTTCGCCGCGAACGCGCGAGGCGGGGAGCCATTGGAGCATGAGGAGTCCGAACTCGTAGAGGATGTAGAGGGGGACACCGAGGAGTGCGGCGGAGAGGGGGTCGCCGGGGGTGAGGAAGGCACCGAGGACAGCGCAGACCATGACGGCGTGCTTGCGATATTTTTTGAGAAGCTCAACACGGACAATGCCGACCCAGCCGAGGAGGAGGACGACGACGGGCATCTGGAAGCCGACGGCGAAGGCGAGGGCGAAGTTGAAGACCATGTCGATGTATTGGGAGATGCGAAGCTCTTGCTTGATGAGGTTGTCGCCCAGCAAGGTTGTGCCGCGGATGATGGGGGATGCCGAGTCGGTGGGCGCGGCGATGCAGAGTCGCATCTCGTTGATGGAGGTGTTGATCCACATGGCGCCGACGGGCGGATGATCGGGATCGGCGGCGAGGACGGGGAGTGTGGGGAGGATGATGTCGGCGGGGAGCGGCGCGGTGGCGACGGGCGCGCCGGGGATGGATGAGTTCCAATGGGCAAAGAACTGGAGGATGGCGGGGAGCATGACGTAGTAGGTGAAGGCCGCGCTGACCAAGGCGAAGAAGACGCTCATGGGGGCGAGGATGTAGACGAAGCGTCGCTCGCGGAGGTAGAGGCCGGGCGCGATGAACTGCCAGAGCTGGTAGAGGAGCCAGGGCGCACCGACCAGCAGGGTGAGCATCAGGCCGACATAGAAGTAGGCGTTGAAGTGTTCGAGCAGGCCGGTGACCTGCATGTGGCGGCCCTGCTGGCTCGCGGACTGCTGCTTGATGAGCGGCGCGGTGAGCAGGTCCATGAACCAGTCGGCATAATACATGGCGACGATGAGGATCGGCACGACACCGAGCACGGCGAGGATGAGCCGCTTGCGGAGTTCGTCGAGGTGTTCGCCGAAGGACATGACCCGCTCGGGCTTTGGTTTTGTTGGTGTGGGTAAGGGGGGTAGGGAGGGTGGGGGGGGTGGGGGGGGCATGGATTGGGAGAAGCGTAGTGGGCAGTGAGGTGAGGCGGGGGGAGGTGCGCTTCAGGCGGCATAGAGGAAAGAATTGATCGAGGTAACTGTCACGACGTGGGGCGTACGACGCTTCATGGGTGTGTTGAGCTTTGCGGACGATTGGGCCGCGAGGATCAGGGGATGTTCAGTTCTGTCCTAAAAGGAGGTAAATATGCGAGTTCACGTCTTGCTGTTGTCAAAGAATGTGTTGGCGGTGGCTATCACGATGCTCAGTGCGGTGGCGGCCCATGAAGTGGCGGCACAACCGGGAGGACAACCATTCAGTCCGGGCACACCGAACAGGTCCACGCGCATCATTCAGCCGGCGACCTTTCTGGAACGGCTTGATCTGTTTGGGCTGCCGGTGGATACGAGCGGACTGCGACACAACTGCACAGTCCCAATGGCTGGCGGCCAAGAGCTTTGGTGGAACACAGATGGGGTGTTTCAGGTTTTGAATGTTGATCCGCACTTGGTCGTCTTCTCGGGTACCGCCACGATCACAAGGATTGATGCCGATGAGATGATCGTGCATCTGGTTTTGCCGGATCAACCCGAAGTGGACCTGCGTGTATACAACGCGCCAACGGTTCAGGGGTTGTGGATTGAACAGGTGGCGGGAAGTGCGCCCGCCGGAACGATTCCGGGCATTTGGCTGGAAAATCCGCGGGTGATTCCATACGGACGGCTTGAGCGTGAGGCATCGGCGGTACGTCGGAAGGGCGGGATGGACAGTGACGCGCAGCCGATACCGATACAGGTACCAATTCCTGTTCCACCAGAGCGAACGGCACCGTCAAATCTTACGTGCCGATGTTGAGGTGCAACAAGAAGTGGCGGCACAGTCTGGACCGATGGAGGATGTACGAACCCCGACTGTTGGGAACATAACGTATGTCCAATACAGACCAACAGCACATCTGTTGTTGGTTCGCCGCCGGTGACGCCGCCCGAGAGGTGTGCATGGTTTGAGCGGCGAACCACGCTGCCCCCTGCAAATGAACCGGCCGGTGGTGTCTGGCCAGCCATTTTCTTCGGCACGGGTGTGGCTACGATTACGATGTACATACTGATTAGCCGCCGAAAGGTCACATGACGAACATCGCATCGCTTCCTCTGCGGGTGACGCTGGAGGTCCGGCTTGGTCTGATCGGCATGGCCCTGGCGATCGTCGTCAGCGCCTGTGCGAAGCCCCGGCCTCTTGCGGCGATCCCTGAGCAAATCGAAAACGGTGCGGAGACGTTCCCCATCCCGGAGTTTGTCGAACTTGATATTGAAGCTGCCCGCGCCGAAGCCGCACGAACGGGCAGGCGCGTGGTTGTTTCAATCCATGCCCCGTGGTGCCCACCGTGCCAGGAGATGGACCTTCAGGTCTGGCCCGCACCCGAGATCCGCGAATGGTTGCGGGAAAGGGCCGTCGCGCTGCGGTCAAATGTTCACGGGGATGTTCGCTTCGAGCTTTCGTTAGGAACCCAGGGCGTACCGGCGATAGCGGCCCTCGATGACGCCGGGAACTGGAACGTTCTCCACAGTTTTCGGCCCGCGGCGGAGATTCTGCGGTATTTGAAAGCACTTGATTCGGGCAAGACGTTTGCGGATCAGATGCGAATGGAAATGGAAGAGGCGCGAGGTATCGACCAGAAACGATTTGCCAAGTGCGCCTCTGATCTGGGACGCGAGCTTTCCCGATTTGGCCGCGATGTTGAGGCCGCGCACGCATTTGGAGAATACTGGTCGAATCGCAAGGTGTACCCGAACATACCTTCCAATATGATGACACAATTAGCCGAGCGTTCTTTGGAGGCGCGAGCGGTGTTTGCCGGCTGGCTGGACAAACAGGCGCTCATCGAAGGCCCACTGTCGATAGACCAGGAACAAGCGGTAAGTGACTGGGCATTTTTATGTGGGTTGACCAGAAATAGCGATCGGTTTGTGGCGTGGTTTGAAGCTCTTCCCGATACAGATCGGGCCATTGCAAAGCTGCGTTATTTAGACTTACTATTCTACGCAAGCCTTGCAACTTACAATTGGAACTTAGCATGGGAAACCAGCAGCTTGCCCGTGTCCGGACCAGAGGTCTATGCCGAGTCACTGGTCGAGCGACAAAGGATCCTGGAATTTTATCGACTGTACCCAAAGCATTCCCTGCCGATGTATGAGAGCGACCTTGATCTTAAATCCACATGTCAAAGCATCGGCAGTCTTTACTCGATGCTCGTAGCCATGGGAAAGTTTGATCTTGCAAACAGGTTGGAATCCAGTTGTCTTCGGGTGGTAAGCCACGAGTACCGTGGACGATTGCTGCGCCAGCTCGTGGATGGCGCGATCCGTGGAGGCGTGGTTGGTGAAAGGGAAGTGCAATGGACTCGAGAGGCCAAGCGGCTTGGTGAAGACGTAACGGGGCTGCTGGAACAATCGGTCGTGTTGAAGAAAGCCATCGGAGGCGGATGATACTGTATTCAGCGGACAACGCCCAGTACCCGGTGAAATAGCATGATCTATCACGATGAACATATGTGAAAGGCATGGCGCATGAAGCGCTCGGTAGTTTGGCGACTTGCAACCATGTTTGCGATGCAGTCGGTGATCTGGGGATTGTATATTGCCGGACTTTCGTCGCAAGCAAGCCTCGCCGCATATACAGCCGCGGCGCGATGGTTTGGACCCTCATCCGTACGGTACACGGGTTCATTGGAGTTCGCAACCGATGGGCATCACTACGAAGTCGTGTATTGGTGTACGCCCACGAGTTTGTGTGCTGGCGGGTGCGTGCTTTTGGCTGCAGCAAACTGGCGAACTCGGGTGTACGTTGCGGCGGTGAGCGTTCTGGCGATGTGTTCCAGTTTGCTGTTGATGTCAAACTTCACCGCGTCATTATGGATTCGCCGTGAGGGCTTGGTTTGGGAATGGTCCCATATTCCTGGCACGGTCGTCATCTATTTGGCCGCGTTCATCATCTGTGCGCGCCTTGGCTTGAGTGGAAATGCTCGACAAGACGTTCGTGCCCAGCGTATGTCCGATAAATGACCAGGCCCCTGACCCGTGCAACCATTGTGTTGCGTGCCGGTGAACATTGCTCTTCACGACGACCCTTTGAAATACGGGCAAGTATTGTGACGGGCGGTTCGCATTCGCGCATCATGGTGTGGTGGTATCAGGAGGTCGGCTTGAGCCTGCGGGACCCAAACTCAGCGGCGGCGGATATGGCTGCGGATCAGGTTTCAGGCTTGGTTTCAGGCCTGGTTTCGGGACAGCGTTCTGATCTGGCGGTTGGATCGGCGGCCCTCGACTTGTCGGTGTTTGACTTGTCCGCACATGGACGGTCGTTGATCTCGCGCGCCACTCGGGGGGATGAGTGCGCGCTTTCGGAACTGTGGCAGCAGCACCGGCGCTGGGTGGCGGCGATTGTGCTGGCGCACATGCCGCGATCGGGCGGTGTAGAGCTGGATGATTTGTTGCAGGAAGTCGCGGCGACGGTGGTGGGGAAGGTGTCGGGGTTGCGGGATGAGGCGGCGTTCAAGCCGTGGCTGCGTGCGGTGGCGATGAGCATCGCCAGGACGAGCGGACGGAAGACGAAGGTTCGCAAGGCCGGTTGGTTGAAGCTGGTGGGGTTTGCGGGTGAATCGGCGAGCGCCGATGCGGAGGCGGACACTGGGCCGGGGTCGGCCCGCGCCGAGTTGTTGGCGCAGGGGCGGAAGTTGATGGATCTTGCGGCGGACTTGCCGGATGGGTATCGCGAACCGCTGCTTTTGAAATGTGTGCAGGGGATGAGTTACAAGGAGATCGGGCGGGTGATGGGGTTGCCGGATACGACGATTGAAACCCGCATTGCCCGAGCGCGGCGCATGTTGCGCGAGCGGGCGGATAAGGAAGTTCGTTCAGCGGAAGGTGTGAAGCATGGTGCATGATGTTCGGGGGATGAACGAGCGCGAGCGTCTTGACCTGCTGATCAGCCGGATTGCGGATGGTGAGGCGGGCGAGGACGATTGGAAGTCGTTTGGCGCGCTCGCGGAGCATGAGGCTGGGGCATGGAAGGAACTTGCGCAAGCGCAGCTCGCTCATGGGGCGATGAGCCTGGCGGTGAGCGTGGCGTTGCACGCCGCGGACCGGGTGGAGTTGCCATCGCAACAAGCGGCCGCGATTTGGTCGCGGGGGACGGAGCCGCCGGCGCGATTGCGAACATGGTCGCGCATGGGTGCATTTGGCGGGTGGGTGGCGGCCGCGGCGGTGGCGCTTGCGTGGGCGGGTGGGTTTGGAAGTGGGGGGCGGCAAACCATCGTGCCGACGAACACGGCGGGGGTGTTTGATCCCGCGGCGTTCACGATCAACACGTCGGACGATGCGGTGAAGGCGTATCTGGATGTTGGGGGAAAGACGGGGCGTGTGATCGGCGAACTGCCGAACCGCGTGCTGGTGGACTCGCAGCCGGCGATGCTCGAGGGAGGGCGGCGGGGTGTGGAGGTGGTGTATGTGCGGCAGTTTATTGAGCGTGCGCTGGTGAGCGATGTGGCGCGGATGGGGCTAGATGAGACGGGCCGGCGCGTGCCCGTGCCGATGACGGTGCCGAGCGCCTGGTCTGGCCCGCAGTGATGGGTTTGGATGAAGTTGGCCGAATGAGATTGCCGGGCTGAATGAGATTGCCGGATTGACGGATGATGTGCGTCTGGATGCACACGGGCTGGGTGTGTAGAGCCCAAGGAGAAACAGCATGAAGGCTTCACGACAGACGATGACGACGAGTGTGTGTGCGTTGCTGGTCGCGATTGTGGGTGCGACCCCGGTGTTTGCAGATCTGTTTGCGGGTCAGGTTGCGAATGGGGGACAGAAGAGATCGAACGATGAGCTTGAAAGGAGGGCGCGGGAGCGCGTGCTGTCGCTCGGCTCATCCAACCAACTTGGGTCGCAACCGGGCGAGTCGTCGTATACGTACAAGGGCAACACGGATGGGCGCATGGTGGTGTTGGAGATCCGCAACGGTGTTGTTGTGCGGGCCGAGATTGATGGGCGCCCGGTTCCGGATGGTCAGATTGAGCGCGAGGGCTCGGCGATCCGCCTGAAGAACGAGAAGGGCGAGGTGCTCTTTGAACATCAGGTTCCGTCATCGACAGCGGGCGGAGTTCCTGAACTTGCGCGGATGATGCTCGGACTGCCGGGTGTGCCCGGAGTCACAGGGGTGATTCCCGGCGGAGCACGCGCGATCAGCGCGCCCGATGAGGCCGAGGCTCCGAAGGTGATGATCGGCGTGCAGATGGCTTCGCCGGATGGTTCATTGCGCGGTCACCTGGGGCTGAAGGATGGCGCCGCGACGATGATCAGCGCTGTACACGAAGGGCTTCCGGCGAGCAAGGCGGGCCTGAGCCCGTACGACATGATCGTGTCCGTTGATGGAAACGAACGGGCGGGACCGAATGAGCTTCGCGGCGCGCTGAAGGACAAAAAGCCGGGCGAGAGCATCAAGCTCGGTGTGATTCAAAGGGGTGTTCGCAAGGACCTTGTGCTCACGCTCGAAGCGTACGACCGGAAGAAGCTTGATGATGCAAAGGTGAACGCGATTGCGGACAGCCAGACGTGGAACGGGTGGAACCGGGGAGGGGGACCGGGCGGGCCGGATGGGTGGGAGAAGTTTGGCGAGCAGTTTGATCAATCGTGGGGCGGATCGAACGAGCAGTGGAAGGATCTGGCGAAGCGCATCCGCGAGTCGTCGGCGGCGGGTGCTGGTGCTGGTGGGATATCGGGGGCGGACCCATTCATGGCGGTGATACCCGGCCCGAACGGCGAGAAGCAGCAGATGTATCTGGATGCGGAGCGGTTTCGCGAAATGGCGGAGCGTGAGCATGAACGGGCCATGAAACTCCGCGGCACGTTTCCGGATGAACACCGCGGGCAACTCGACGAGATGCGTCGCCAGATGGATGAGATGCAGGCGATGATGCGGAAGATGATGATGAACCAAAGCCCGACTCCGCCGGCGAACCCGGGCGTGCCGGGCCGCAACCCGCAGCCTGAGCAGGGCGTACCAATACCACGGGAAGCCCGCGGTTGAGCGGCGGGGGTAGGGGGGCGGGTGGGGTCGGGCACGATGGCTGGTTGATCCGCAGATAGATTGAAGGAATGCCCTCCACGAAGGGGCTGGCCTCTCCGACCACGAGGCTGGCCCCTGATTTATTTTTGGCGGCCTTTGCGTCGAGATCTCTGCACCCCGGCGATTCGCGGCGGGTATCCTCACGGCACATGTTCAGAGGTACAGAACACGGAGGTTTCGAGTATGCCCGACCCGCTCGCCAGTTCATCAGCACCGTCCGCGATATCTGACCCTCAGCAGGCCGTGGCGAAGGTGCGCGATGCGTACGACCGCTTGAGCGAGCAGATCCACAAGGTGATTGTGGGACAGGATGCGGTGGTGGATCAGATTTTGATGGCGATGTTCTGCCGCGGACACGCCCTGGTGGAGGGTGTGCCGGGGTTGGCAAAGACTCTCTTGATCTCGACGATTGCGCGGACGCTGAGCCTGGGGTTCAGCCGCGTGCAGTTTACACCCGACCTGATGCCCAGCGACATCACGGGTACCGAAGTGATCGAAGAGGACAAGGCGACAGGTGTGCGCGAGTTGCGGTTCGTGAAGGGGCCGATCTTTGCGAACGTGATTCTGGCGGACGAGATCAACCGGACGCCGCCAAAGACGCAGGCCGCGTTGCTCGAGGCGATGCAGGAGCGGCAGGTGACGGTGGGTGGTGTGCAGCACAAGCTGCCGGACCCATTCTTTGTTCTGGCGACGCAGAACCCGATCGAGCAGGAGGGCACGTATCCGTTGCCCGAAGCGCAGCTCGATAGGTTCATGTTTAATGTGCGGATCGGGTATCCGACGGTTGATGAGGAAGTTGAGATCGTGCGGCGCACCACCAGCGGCAACCGCGGCGTGCCCGATGCGGTTTTGACGAGCGCGGATATCTCGCGTGTGCAGGAACTGGTGCGCATGGCCCCGGTGGCCGACCACGTGATCAGGTATGCGTTGCGGCTCGTGCGGGCGACGCGCGTCAGCGAGGGGATGGATGGCGGGGTTGATCGGCCCAAGCTGGTGAAGGACTATGTGGGCTGGGGCGCGGGGCCGCGCGCGAGCGAATACCTGATTCTCGCGGCCAAAGCTCGTGCGATTCTGAACGGTTCGTTCCACGTCACACCCGAGCATGTCAAGCTGATCGCCAAGCCGGTGCTGCGGCATCGAATCCTGACCAACTTCAACGCCGAGGCCGATCAGGTGACGACGGATGTGATCATCGAGGGTCTGCTGAAAGATATTCCCGTTGAAGGCGCGAGCGCGGCGGAGAAGCGGCAGATGGATGCCGTGCTCAGGTAGTGGTCGGTGGTTGCGGTGGCACCTTCCACGCGGTCTGACAGTGCGTGCACGCGAGACGGTCGGACGCGCCGAGATCGGGCCCATCAAGCGGTGACGCACACCCGGGGCAAATGCCGCGGCTCATCATCACGGCGGCACACTTTGCGGGATTGGTGTAAAGCAAGCCGACGATCATGAACCACGCATAGGCCGCGAACTGCACGATGTTGATCGCGAACAGGGCCATGAAATACACGCCACCCTGGCCGCCGATGCTTGATCGACGGATCAGGATGATCAGCGCCACCTGAACTGCGGCGAGAAGCAGCAGCCCGATTGCGCCGATCGTGCGCATCACCACATTGACTCGGGCGAGGTCTTGGCGAACGAGCGTCAGGCGTTCGGGGCCTATCGATGCGACGCGATCTGCAGGCAAGCCGTGCAATCGTGGATGGACCAGTGGAATGAGCCGGCCATCAGCATCGAGCACGACGCGCTGACCAAAGCCCCGTCGGATGAATCGATCGGCGCGCGTTGTGGTAAGCGTGGGCGACGTGCGGGGACGGGTGGTTGATGAGGAAGCCAGGGACGTGTTGCGCAGGCGATCGGCGCGCCACGCCGCGCCGCACTCGGAACAGCCCACGCAGTTGTCGGGATGCACCACCGCGCCTGTGAGTGAGTATCCGCAGCACGGGCAGCGCCCTTCGCCAAGAAAGGTATTGGTCAGTGCTCGTGAAGTATCCTGCAGCGCGAGCTTGAACATCAACAGCCCAAGCAGCACCGCGGCGAGATAGAACGAGAGCATCGCGATGATTCGCGAGTTACCCGCAACGAAGGCCATCAACCATTGCCACGCGGTCATCAGGACGATCATGGCGAACACCATGACGAGTGTGCGCGGACGCATTCGCTTCCACTCGTTCTGAACCTGCGATTTGATGCGGCGGATCAGCTCATCAAGAACTTCATCCCTATCGGCACGCGCCGACTTCCATATCCACCACGGTCGCCACGCGGGGATGGGATAAAGCTCAACCTTGCGGCCGCGATCATCGACGGACTTGGCGGAGAGAAGGCCCATAGAGTTGACGATTATGTTTGGGCGGTATCGGCCGCAGGAAAGGCCAGAGCAGAAATATCCGGATGTCGCGGCACCTTCCATGCGGCGTGGCACGTTGGACACTCGCAGAGGCCATGCTGATCGGGCGCGACTTTATCGAGCGGCGTGCAGCAGCCGGGGCAGACGAGGTTGTTGAGCAGCACGCGCGAAGCGCGACCGGGGTTGAATGAGCGATCGCCAAAGAACATGGCGTAGAGCCACCCCACGCCCGTCCAGAGCACCAGCCCAAAGCCCACCACGCGTCCGATGGCAAACACCAGGTCGAGGAGTGTTCCTGTGCCACCACGAATCAACCCGGTTCGCATGAACATCAGGGCGCCGATAATCATGAGGAGTATGAAGGGTGTGGTCACGAAAGTTCGAAGGCGATGCATGCGGCGCATCTGCGAGCGAATACGGTGGATGCGTGGCTCATCGAGCGAGCTGCCGCCCGTGCGCCGCACACGGCGAAGCATGGGGTCGATGATGTGGATAGCTTGGCCGCGCTCGTCGCTGATGACCAGTGGAAAGCGCACCGGCACGAGCAACCGCTCGCTCATCGTGGGCTCCAAGAGCTGACGCTGGTAGCGGCGGACCTGCTCGGGCGCCTGGGCGGGCGCGCCGACACGCGCGGCCAACCATGCCGCTGCGCACTCGGGGCACGTGATGCAACCGTCAGCATCGGCGGGTGTGCCCGCGATGATGTAGGCGCAGGAAGGGCAGCGGCCTTCGCAAAGAAAGGCGGTGATGATGCGGGGTGATTCTTTCGAGAGCTGACGAAAGACAAACTCTCGTACTATAAAGGCCATCACTATCGCCGAGCAGATCATCGGCATCCAAAACGGCACGCCCGGCACGTTCGAGGCGAGAAGCTGTAGAACGACGATCGTGGCTGTGCCCGCAAGCAGCCACAACAGCACGCGCCGCGTGACACGCTGGCGCATCATGTTGTCGGGCTTGATCATTTGCACGACCCTCATGCGTAGGTCCGCAAGGCCCGGGTCGTTGGAGGCATCGACCCCGGCAGAATGAGGGGTATTGCTAAGCGCGCCGATCGGTACGGTCTTTCCCCGATCATCGGTCCCGCGAACTCGGAAGTTCAGCAATGGCATGGCCGACTGTAGAGCGGGTCACGCGGCGGGTTGGGTGGCGAGCTTGTCGCTGATCTGCGCAAGCACGGCGTGGGCGACGTTGTTGGGGTTGTAACCGCCGGGAAGTGTGACGCAGTGCCGATGGTGCTTGCGGCACATGGCGCGGATGGCCGGCATCGACTCGGTCCCGTTCCAGCGCACCGGCATGATCACGATCGAGACCTCGGGGTTGGCGATCTCCGATTCGACGGGCGCGGCGGAACTGTGCGGGCGATAGGCGACCCAGCGCAGCTCACGCAGATTCAGAGCCTCTTCGAGCTTGCGGGCATGGCGCGGGCGAGCCTCGCCACCGATCATCAGCACCACACGGCCGTTCATAAGTTGCGCAGCGCAGCGCACTTCGGCCGATTGCTGCCGCTCGTCGAGTGGCGCGGCACCATCAAAGTCGTCATCGTCGGTATCGACTTCCGCAGGCGGAGCCGGTCGTGCCGCGAGCACACGCGCGATCGACGATTCGGGCGGCAGCGCACCCGGGATGGCCGCGCGGGCCTGATCGGCCATGGTGAAGAGTTCGGGCGCGCTGAGATGGCCACCCGCCGAAACGAACGCGGCGATGGCATGGTCAATGGTTTTGAGGTGGTGCTCGTGTTCATCGGCACCACGATCGTGCAGTTGCTGTGCGTGGTAGCGGGCCTTTTTGAGCGACTCAGCCCGCGTCTTCTGCGCCTTGCGATCGGTGGCCAGCGCACGGCGGGCCTCGCCGATGCGCACGGCAAGATCGGCCGCCGCCTGCGGGTCAGCAAGATGGTCTTCGCTGAGAAAGCGGTCAATGTAGATCTGCCGGTGTCGAGTCACATTCCGCACAAACTCGAAGACGGCGTGCTGATCGGGATCGGGCTTGGTAAGTGTGCTGGCACGAAGGGCGACATAGACCGCCGACTGCGCCTCCGCCAGCAGCAACAGTGTTATCGAAGTCTGATCGATATGACCTGCCGCCATTTCCTCCGCCAGCGCGGCAACATCCGCGAGATTGACAAAGCACTGCCGGATTGTTTCGAGACTCGCCGGGTCGGAAATGCTCCAATCGCGGTGAAGCATCCACAGAAAGCAATCGTGAAGCTGCTTGGCGTTCGCGATCAGCGCATCAAACTCAGCGCGAAGCTGATCGAACGAGCCACCCTCCGCCAGGTGGCGATCGCGTTTCAGGGCAAACGCACATCCCTGAGCCTTGAGCGTGCATCGCGTTTGAACGAGTTGGAAGTTGAGCTCCGCGGCCGCGGGCGCTGGCATCGCGGCGGAAACATCCAGCGGTTCATGTCGGCGCGGGCTGACTTCGCCTGTGGCCAAACCCATCTGAAGCGCGGCCGCCGCCGTCGCCGGGTTCATGGGGCGGAAGGTCAACGCGGGCTCGGGCTTCACCGGCGCGGCGTGAACTGGGGGCGATGGTGGAGCCGCGATCGGCGTGGGTTCGGCCACGGGTGCGGCGGCAGCCGTCGATGAACGGTCGGCGAGTTCGATCAGCCAAAGCCCGAAGTGGCGCAGCGCGGTTTTCAGATTCTCCGATTCACCCGCCTGAGTCGCTAAATGTTTCAAAGTGGCTAAAAGGGCTGGTTCGGGTGGTTCTGTCGGTGGTGGTCGATCTTCGTTCATGGGTTGGTGTCCGTTACTGGGTAAAGGGAAGGGGCCAGGAGGGCCACGTGGGCTCAGATGGTGTACCGGTTGAGTCCTGCACGGATGATAATCGAATCAGAGAGATGTTCTGAGCGGTTGAGCAGGCTTTCCGCACGGCCAATTCCCTATCATCGTCGCTATGCCACCCGAAACGACACCGCCACCGCCTTCCGCCGCTTCAAGCCCGCCAAGTTCGGGCGGGGTCCATCACCTCGAGCAGCAGCGGCGTGACAATCGCGATGCCGTGGCTGCGATGGGCAAGCTGCCGTATGGACGGCGAACCGATGGGCTGCTCACGCTGGCGGATGCGAAGCTGAAGCACAGCGATGCGGCCGACGCGGAAGTGGCCGCGGCGGGCAAGACGCCGCCCGAAGGCTTTGTGGACCCACGCGCCCGCGTGCGCGTGGCAGGCCGCGTGATGTTGAACCGCGATAACGGCAAGCTGATCTGGATGACGCTGCGCGACCATACGGGCGATCTTCAGGTGGCTATAAGCCAGCGCGATGTTGATGAGGCGAGCTTTGCCGCGGCGAAGAAAATCGATCTTGGCGATCTGGTGATCGTTTCGGGCGCGCTGATGAAGACCAAGACGGGCGAGATCACGGTGTGGGCTGGCGGCGCGGGCGCGGGTGGTGGGGCGGTCGAGCCAGCGAGCAAGTGCCTGGTGCCCCCGCCCGAGAAGCACGCGGGTCTGCACGATGTCGAGATCCGTTACCGGCAGCGATATGTGGACCTGTGGGCCACACCCGAGACCATGCAGGTCTTTCAACTGCGATCGAAGATCGTTGCCTCGATGCGTCGCTTTCTTGAGGAGCGCGGGTTCATTGAAGTTGAAACGCCGATGTTGCAGATCATGGCGGGCGGCGCGGCGGCACGCCCGTTTGTTACCCACATGAACGCGCTCGATCTTCCGCTCTATATGCGCATTGCGCCCGAGCTTTACCTCAAGAGGTTGCTCGTCGGCGGCATGCCCAAAGTCTTCGAGATCAACCGCAACTTTCGCAACGAGGGGATGGATAAGAACCACAACCCCGAGTTCACCATGCTGGAGTTGTATCAGGCGTATGGCGATTGCCAGACGGTGATGGAGGTGACCGAGAACCTCGTGCGCGAGGCCGCGCGGACGGTTGCCGGTGCGCGCGGCGTGAGCGGGCTGGTCTTGCCGTTTGGTGAGCTGTCCATCGACTACGGCTCGCCCTTCGCCCGGGTGATGTACGCAGAGCTCTTCGCGCGCGGGTGCGGGTTTGAGATGGGCGACACCGCCCGTGCCCGCAAAGAGGCGGTGGAACGGCGCGTGCTGAAAGCCGAAGATGCGGCCAAGCTCGACGATGCGTTCATCATCAACAAGCTCTTCGAGGAGTTTGGCGAGAAGATGGTGGACCCCGCAAAGCCGACGTTTATCTGCGAGTATCCCGCGGCCATCAGCCCGCTGACGCGCCCCAGTGCCACGAACCCGGTGGTGGCCGAGCGTGCCGATCTGTTCATCGCGCACATGGAAATCGGCCCGCACTACACCGAGCTGAACGACCCCGATGTGCAGACGGCCAGGTTCCGCGAGCAGTTGGCGGGGCTTGATGAAGAGGAAAGCACCATGCGCAACTTCGATGCCGACTTCATACATGCGTTGAAGGTGGGCATGCCGCCCGCGGGCGGGCTGGGTGTGGGGATCGACCGCATCACCATGTTGCTCACCAACCAGCGCACCATCCGTGATGTCGTGCTCTTTCCGCTTATGCGCCCGGAGTGAGGGGCGGCGAGATCATGGCCGACCACTCACCACTCACCACTCACCATTAGGGCTTCGGCGCGGCCTGATACTCGTTGTTCATGAACAGCGCGAGTTCTTCAGAGATATCAAGCTGTGGATCGACCCAAAGCATGCGCTTGAGCTTGATGGTCTGGCTGAGTTCCTCGACATTGGCGCGGGGTGGGCCGGGGATATCGATCCGCTCATCGCTTGAGAGCACAAGCTGATACCCGTTCTTCTTGGCCAGCCTCTCCGCCGCGTTGTCCATCTTCATGTACAGGTCGCGCAGCGTCGTCACTTCCTCTTCGGCCAGCAATCGCTCGCTGTATTCGCGCTCGACGCCGGCCTTGAAGTACTTATCGCGATAGTCCTTCAGGGCCTTCAGCTTGGCGGGGCCGTCAGCCAGAGCCTTGATCTTGGTCTCATCGGTCGCGCGCTCTTCATCCATCTGCTTCGTTTTCGCCTTCAGATCGGTGATGCTCTTTTCGAATGTTCCCAGCTTGTCGCGCCGTTCCTCAAGGCTGGTCAGCACCTTCTGTACATCAACGATCGCGATGACCGGGGCCGAGGGTCCGAGGTGACCGGTGATGGGGGCTTCGCGCCGTGAGGCGAGCGCGCCGGCACCAAGCCCGAGGGCAGCGATGAGGGCGAACGCAGAGACGAGTGTGCGTGCAGACAGAGCCATGCGTGAATCTCCGGTGAGGTGGTCGTGTTCGTCGTCCAGAGAGAATAGGCCGCCGTGGATGGTTGGCGGTTTGATGACGGATACTTCGTGAAAGCACCGCGCGTTCAGAACGGGATATCGATGCGGAACGAGAAGACACGCTCCTGATCGCCGTCAAACTTGACAATCGGGAACCCGAAGTCAAAGGCGAGCGGCGCGGGGCTCAGCGCATCGATGTACAGTCGGATTCCGAACCCGCCGCTTACGCGGTATCGATCAAAGCTCACATCTTCATCCACGGTTCCGGTATCGAGAAACACAACGGCCGCGAGGAAGTCTTTGACCAGGGGCTTTTCAAGCTCAGGACCAAAGAAGAACGACCACGTACCGCCGACGGGGTCGTTGGTCTGGCTCCCATCGCCCTGCGGCGGGCCGGGGCGCGAACCCTTGGGTGAAATGGTGCGGAAGCGGAAGCCACGCATCGAGTTTCCGCCGCGGTAGTAGCGCTCAAAGACGGGCGATTCGCCCTGCCCTTCGGGAATGTAATCAAACTCGGTTTTGAGGCTGAGCACGGTCTTACGCCCGAAAAAGTCTTCATCGATGGCGTAGAAGACCTGGTGCCCAGCGTGCAGCTTGGTGAACGAGAAATCGCCCCCGAGTGCGCCGACGCGTTCGGCCCCGAGCTCGATACGCGTGCCCCTCGTGGGGCGCGTGCGCGAGTCAACGGTCGTTCGGTTCAGTGTTGCGCCCAGACCGGTCAGGTTGTTGTTGCCCTCAACATCGAAGTAATCTTGGGCGGCGCCGGCATCGACGTTGTCCACTTCGATGTTGTTGTAACGAAAGACGATATTGCCGGCCCAGCGTGTGCCGAAGCGCCGTCCGACCGAGAGCCCGAGCCCCGCCCGCGCCTCGTCATACTCCTCAAACTCACGCGTGCGGTAATACACACTGCCGCCTGCGGAGTAGTTGGTGTCAAAGGCGGTCGGGTCGGTCAGGCTCAGGACATAGGCCTGGGTCTCGGTGCCGGGCGCGAGTTCGATATTAAACGTCTCGCCACCGCCGCGGAAAGCGCGACCGGAAAAGAACTCACCGAAACTGTCCGGCCAGTCGGTGTGGTCGAAGTTATCCTGCTTGAGTCGAATCTGGCCGATCACCCCCGAATCGCTGGAGACACCCGCGCCAAAGCCGAGCGAGCCGGTATCGGTCTCTTTCAGCTCGATGAGCGCATCGCGATATCCGGGCCGCCTGGCGTCTTCGGGCTGAACCGTCATGCGCACGCTGCCGGGCTCGAAGAGACGCATGTCGTTCAGGCGGTCTTCCACCTCAAGAATCTGCCGATCGCCCACACGCCGCGTCGAAGTGTTGAGCGGTCGGTCGGGGCGCAGGTCGTCGAGCTCAAACAGCGGCACTTGCGTCTTGGTGAGTTCGTTGCCCTTGATCCGCACTTCGCCAGTGCGGAAGGGCTCGCCCTCGCGCAGCAGGATGAGCAGGTCAACCTCGGGCTTGTTCTCATCGCGCAGCTCGGCCTTGCCCACCCGCGCATCGGCATAGCCCATGCGTGCATATCCGTTGCGAACCGCATCGATCGACTTGCGAATCTTGTCCGCGCTGTACACATCGCCCGCCTTGATCGCCAGCAGGCCCGCGATCTGCTCGCGGCTCATCACCTCGGGGGCCGGAGATGATCCATCCTTCTCACGGATAGGCTGCCCCGCGTTGTTCATGAGTGTCGCCTTCACGCTGCGCAGCGTGTACAGGCGACCCTCATCGAGCAGAAACGTCACGATCGCCTCTTTGCCGTTCGGGGCGAAGGTGATCTGCCGATCGGCGCGGATATCGAGATAGCCACGGTCTTTATAGAAATCCGTCAGCTCGGCCACATCCAGATCGAGCACATCGTTATCGAGCGGTCCGGATTCAAAGATCCCCGCCGTTGTCGTCTTGATTGTCGGTGTCAGTTGTCGCGGCGTAAAGCTCTTGTTTCCATCGAAGCGGATGTCGGTCACCTTGACCCTTTCACCCTCGTTGATGCGGAACAGGACGTTCTGGCGTTCCTCCAGTTCTTTCGGGTCAACCGTCACCGTCGCCTGGTAATAGCCCTTGTCGCGATATAGCTTCTGAATGCGGTTGATGGCCGCGCCGATCTGAAACTCATCAACCGGTGTGTCCTTGAGGATGTTCACCTGCGTCGCGACATCGGCATCGGTGACCTGGCGGTTGCCCACGGCCTGCACATCGCGCACGATGGGCGTCTCGACAAGCTCGTAGACGAGTGTGACGCTCCCATCCTCGAACGATTGAACCTTGGCGTTGATCTCCTTGAACCGTCCGAGCCGGTTGAGCCGCTGCACATCAGCGCGGGCCAACTCCGCACTGAAGGGTGAGCCCGCGCGCGAGCGGATCTGGTTGGTCACCAGATCGCGGCTGACACCCTTCAGGCCGCGGATGACCACCTCGCGCATCGGGCGCGATTCGTAAGGATCAAGCCCCTCATCCGAAGCAAGCGTTCCGAGGGGCGGAGCATCCGCGCGCGAAGGCTGCGCCGGATCTTTCTTTGGAATATCCGCAGGGTCGAGCGGCTGGGCCAGCCCGCGCGGCGTGCCCACCAGCAACAACAGCGCAATCAGAAAACTGCGCGCAAGCACAACTCGGTGCGATGCGGACGCGAACGAAAGTGGAGGATCAGCAATCAGTTCATTCACCAGAGGTGGACGATACCCTCTTTGCGCCTCGGGAACAACTTGTGCGCCCGGTGTGTACGCCGCTGCCAATCTTGCGCGTGCGGAACCCAGCCGGGGTCAAACAAAAAAACTTTCCTGATCTCCGTCAATCTTCTTGAATGAACTCGTGCAAACCACTACCGTAACCCGATCTCGCAGGTGCGTGGTCCAAGTCGACCCCACCCGTCGGATTGCCCGAGCGTTGAAGTGTGTTAGGTTGCATGTTCTTGAGGCCCAAGGAGGCCTCGGCGCGATGTTGTCGAGTCAATCGAAGGTACGGTGGGCGGGCGTCGTCATCTGTGGAGCGACATCCGTAGGTGCCGCGTTGCTGCTGGTGTTCAACCTCATCACGCCCCGGGCGATCGTGGGTTTGCAGACGACCGAACTGGTCGGGCTGCTCGCGCTTCTGGTCCTTCCGGCCGCAGGTTTCGCGGCACTCAAAAGGGTCTCTCAGCAAGCGGCCGCCGATCACGCGAGCCGCACCACGGTGTTGCGGGAAACCACATGGGGCTTGACGGTTTTGGTGAAGGCCCCAGCCGCCACCCGATCAGTTTCCGGCTCCATGCCACAGGCTTCACCCATGCCCGCCGCACATTCGGTGCCCAACATCGCGCACGCCGCGGTGGCGGCCAGTCCTGTGCTCGCGGCAGAGCCTGTGCCGCCAGTGCCACTTGTACGCGTTGATCGGCGGCTGCGCGGGAATGCCCACCACCGGCGTCGTGTCCACGGCGATCGATCGATCAGGTCTTGATCGCATCGACCAAGCCGAGCTGTGAACGCAGCCCTATCACCCGGCCCAATCACCCGGCCCAATCACCCGGCCCTACCACCCGGCCAATCACCCAGGCAGATTCACCCAGGCAGATTCACCGGCATCACCACGTACAGAAAGTCGTTCGTGCTCGAGCGGATCAGCCCCGGCTTGTTCGAGGCTTTCAGCTCCACGATCACGTCCTGCTCGGTCACGACCTTCAGCACATCGGTGATGAACGTGGGGTTGAAGCTGATCTCGATATCGTCACCTTCGTAGGTCATCAGATCGACATCGATCTCGCTGTCGCCCATTTCCGGGGCGCGGCTGGAAAGCTTGAGCTTCTTGGTGCTCGCGCTGAACGCCATCCGCACACCACGCGACTCCTCGTTGGTCAGCACGCTCGCCTTGCGCACCGCGCTCCCCAGTTCGTCTCGGTTCGCGGTGATGCGCTTGTCCTGATCCTTGGGTATGACATCGTCGTACGGGGGAAACGAGCCTTCCACCAGCGTGCTGCTGAGCACAGCGCGGGCCGATGGGAGCGCGGTCTCACCATCCTTCTTGCCCTTGCCCTCGCCCCCGGGAAGCTCGAATGCGAAAAAGATCCGTGAATCGGTGATGACCAGCCGCACGGTCTCTTCCGGATCACGAGCCATCTTCTGCAGCACCCCGAGGGCGCGCGTCGGAATGATGCACGAAACTGTCTCCTTGTCCTTGCTCCCGCCCCCCCCCGTCACCTTCGCCCGACTCAGGGCCAGCCGTCGGCCATCGGTCGCGACCATCTCAAGGTCCTTGCCGCTGCGGCGCATCAACACCCCATTGATCGCGTAGCGCGAGGTCTCTCGCGCGGTGGCGAAGACTGTCCGCCCCACCAGTTCAAGCAAGGAACCCGCGCTCTGCGTAAAGATCGTCTTGGGTGCCTGCCCAGCCTCGCCCGCGATCGTCGCCTGCAGATCAGGGAGCGCGGGGAAATCAGCCGGCGGAAAGCCGAAGACGCGGAAATGCGCGTTGGCACCCTTGATGTGGACCTGGTCCCCATCGGTCTCGATGCTTAGTGTCGGCTCCCCATCTTCTGCACTCACGATGGCGCGCAGCTTGTCGGCAGGAACCGCCGCCTGTCCGGGTGATTGCACATCAACGTGCGTTACCGAGATCGTGATGCTCGTCTCGGCATCGGTTCCTGAGAGGGTCAACTCACCACCACCACCCGGGTGCTTCTTCGCTACCATCTTCACGCACGAAAGCGCGGGGGTCGGTGTGCGCGTCGGCACGACAGCCGCCACCATGTTCACAGCTTCGAGCAACGCACCGCGATCGCAGATCACCTTCATTCGGTCGGCCTCCGGCAAACAAACACAAGGTCTAGGGTCCGCAGTGTATCGCGCCCAGCCCAAATGTGGTAGATACCGCAAAAGGCTCTGGCCCAATCTACGCACCAGCCAAACTACGCACCGGGCGGTACCGCGGCCCCAGTTGCCCGCAACGGCTTCGCTCGGGGCATCGCCAGCCCATCAACGTGCCAGAGAAACCCAAACGAAGCAGCCAGTTGTGGGGGTAGAACCGTTGCGATCAGCCACCTCGCCACCCGCCGACCGACCAGACACCCAACCCAAAGCAGAATCCCTGAAAACACCAGCGTGACGACCGCCGGCAGCCATCCGACCTGCGCATCGGCGATCGTGTTGAGGTCCCAGTAGTTGTACCCGCGCGAGGAACTGCTGCGCACGTCCTCATAATAATAGAAGGCCGCAAGCACCAGCGGGACGAGCATCAGCATCAGCAGCCGCCACGCTCGCGCCCGGGCAAAGACGATTGACCAACAGATGCCAATGACCAGCATGACCGGAGCGACCGTGACCCAGACAATCAGGCCCCACCAGTTCAGGGCTCCATCCAAGGCCCACAATCCACCCTGCTCCGCCAAAAACCGTTCCGGCGGAAGGCCCTCCCACCACGATTGCACTTGCTGGTTCGTGGCATACGTAACAGTCTGCCCGGGTGCGGGGGTGAGCGTCGCTTGAAAACGCGAAAACTCCCGTTGAATCAGCGCGTGATAGCTGCTGCAGACCGAGGAGGCCGTCATTTCAACCATTCCCCAGGTAATCAGGCTGGTGAAGAAGATGCCCGCAAGAACCGCTGCGACCCACAACGCCGCGGCCAGCGAGCGGAGGCGGTGGGTCCACCGCGAAAGCGAGGGGTATTCTTGCAGTGCGACCATCGTGCCGCATTCCGGGCAGCGCACCGTGACCAGCCGGTAGTGCGGCTCGCGCATGATCGTCGCGCCATACAGGTTGAACCCGCATTGAACACAGGGACGATCGGCCCTGAGCGTGCCCAAGCGTTCTTCGACTCGCACGGGGGCCGTGGTGGGAGAGGGAGGGTGGGGGGAATCGATGGTGCTCATGCCCGCTCTCTCCTGAGGGCGATGCGCCGGCGCATCCGCCGGAATCGTCTGGACAGAAAGCCGTCGAGAGTTCGCCGCGCGGCGAGCCCGAGGGGAATGCCGAGGGGAAGGACGATGATCGCGGCGAGGAGAACCTGCTCAGAGTCACGGGCCTCGGAGGGGACAAGCTCGCGCAGCGGTGGAAATGCACCGACCTTGGCGTCGCGGACCCAACGCTCGTGTAGACCGATGGAATGTTCCAGTTCCAGCAGAAAGAGCAGCGCCAACACGGGGATGAGCCAGAAGAGGATGACTCGTGGGCGCGAGGAATGTCTGGCCGCGACCGTGAGGTAGGCCCCGGTGCCGAGCCACGCGATGACCCACGCGCCGAAAAGCACCGGGCCGAAATCGTGCTTCCAATAGTCGAGCGCTGGGTCGCCGGTCACAAGCCCGGTGATGAGGGCCGACATCTTCAGGCCTTGGCCGCCGAGGTTGTCGAGCAGCATAAAGCTGGTCATGACGGGGACCAGCGCGAAGATGCAGACGAGGATGTTGGCTTCCACCAGCTTGCGCACCGCCATAGTGGCGCGGAAACTTCGGCGGGAGATGAGGCGGTGCCCATCGCTCCGCCGCACAACCGCCTTCGTGCAGACCGGACAGACCACGATGGGCCAGCGATAGACCGCATCGAGCGGCGCGGCCAGGCGTGAAAGGTCGTGGCCGCACACCGAGCATGTGTACGCGAGGGGCATGGTGCGTCAGTGTAACGGATCTTGAAGTTCGATGAGTCCGGTCGTCTATGGGTGATACGCTCGGCTCATCTGGAGGTTGCCATGCGTGATTGCCAAGGCTGTGGGAAGATGGTTGTTGGGGTGGTCGTCGGGCTTGCGCTCGGCTCGTGCGCGGGTCTTCGGGCAGAACCGGGCCGGAGTGTACCCACCATGTCTGAACCATCACCCGCCGCCACACTCGACGCACTGCACGATGCGGCCACCAGGGCCGAGGGCGAACGATACTTTGCGCTCTTCATGCCCGAGGCGGTCTTTCTGGGGACCGACTCGACCGAACGCTGGACCCTCACCGAGTTCAAGGCCTATGCCCAGCCCATCTTTTCGCGGGGGCAAGGGTGGGCGTACGCGCCTTCCGACCGGCATGTGATGCTGAGCGCCGACGGTGCAACGGCCTGGTTTGATGAGCGTGTCACCAACGCCAAGTATGGCGAGTGCCGCGGGACTGGTGTGCTGCAACGCGGCGGAGACGGCCAGTGGCGCGTGGCCCAGTACAACCTCACCAAGCCCGTGCCCAACGACCTGATGGAAGAGTTTGTTCAACGCATGCGCGACCACGGCAAAGTCCCGGACCGTTCGGGGGGGCTCTTCTGATTCACGGACAGCCAGCGAAGTAAGCTCCCAGATAGTCAAAGACATCCTGCGGCGAAAACCGCGTGTCACGGTTGAAGTCGCCGCGTGGGGCATTGGCGAACCACTGATCTATGAACGTGTAAAGGTCCGCGAGGTTCACGATTCCGTTGCCGTTGATGTCGGGCGGGCAGCGGAGGGTGCAGCTGTCGGGCACACCATCGTTGTCGAGGTCGGGTTCGGTGCCGCGTGCGATATCGCAGGCATCGGTGATGCCATTGCCGTTGCAGTCGATGAGGGTCCCCACAGGCGGAAGAAGTTTGAACACCCCGGAGAATCCGCACATAAACAGCTCGCCATCGGCATCTTCGCCAAAGCCGAAAGGACTCGTGGGCAAGCCAAACTGCAAAGTGTGGTTGATGAGTGTCCCGCGGGGGGCGCTGGGGTCGAATGAATACACCCGTCTAGTTACTTGATCACCGAAAACGTATCTCCCCCGCATGTCCGGGTTGGCGCACCCACGATAGATGTAGCCACCGATGATGGCGGCACCTTCCCCGCGGTTTAGCGCGATTACGGGAGAGGTGAACAAGGGCGGGTTGGGAAGACAGCCGGTCCCGCCAGATGCAGCGTTGAACCCTTCGCGACAGGGCCAGCCGAAGTTGAGTCCGGCTGGTGTGCCCGCGCGGTGAAAGTTGATTTCCTCGAAGCTCGACTGTCCGACATCCCCAAACCAAAGGTCGCCGGTGGCGCGATCAAACGAACCCCGAAAGGCGTTGCGGATGCCAAGAGCCCAAACTTCGTCTGCGCCAGCAGTTGCGCCTGCATAGGGATTGGTTGGCGGGATGGCGTAGAAACGGTTGGGGTCATCTGGAAAGGCGTCGGTGCGGACATCGATCCGGAGGATCTTGCCAGTGAGTGAGGCGGCATCCTGCGGCGAGCGCGGAGCCGAGCCCAGTTGATCGCCACCGGTAATGTAGAGCAAGCCATCTTGACCAAAGTCCATCCAACCACCGGAATGTTGCCCGAGGCCCGGTGATGGAATCATCAGAACAACTGCTCGTGTTGCGGGATCGGCGATGTTCGGGTCATCTGGCGAAACTCGGTAGCGAGCAATGACCAGGCCCATCGGAATCGAGGGCATGGATCGCGTGGTGTAGCAGACATAGAAGTACCCGTTCGACGCGTAGTCCGGATCGAAGACCAAGCCCGTCGAGCCATTTCCCTCGCCAACAAGGCTTGCAAAGTTGAGAAAGGGCGTTGTTCGCTGGGTGGTTTGATTCTCAACAATGACTATTTGGCCTTGGAGGGTGAGTATGAACAGGCGGGCGGCATCGCCCGGCGGGTGGGCAATGGCGACCGCGTTTAAGATTTGCGCGACACGCGGGAAGCTGCCAAAGCCCTGAGCCCAAACGGGTTGGGCGAAGCAGGTCGCGGCCAGCAACAGCGAGGAGAACGATCGCCGGTTCATGTGGGCACTTTCTGACAGTCGTGTACTTCGGTCGGGTCAAATCAATACGCAAAGCGTTGGGCCTGACGGCCCGAAATGCGTGAATCTTTACGGCGCGTTGCTTAAAGATCCCGCCTTGCGGCCCGAACCGCAACAACTTGCGTGCCAACCCATGTTTCCGGCCATTCGGATGGGCATTGGGCGATTGGCCGCGCCTATCGTGGGTCATCAATATGGGTTTTGCTGAGTTTTGAACTTCTCCACGATGCGGGAGGCTCGGCCTGCCGATAGAGATGCGGGGTGGTGGGGTATCCGGTTGGGTTGCTGTTCGCCGGATATTTTGGACAGACCCAAGACCATGCTTACGTGGTCTCACGAGAGGATTGACGCTTATGTCCTATGAAGCCGCCGTTCACGCCCAGGCAATCGAGCTCGACAAGATGTGTCTGGAGATGACCGCCGCCGCTGGCGCGGGTCACCCCACCACCTGCATGAGCCTCGGGCACCTCGTTACCGTGCTCATGTTCAGCTCGATGCGCTACTCGCCCGAGTACCCGGACTATCCGACCAGCGACCGCCTTGTGTTGAGCGAAGGGCACGCGGTACCGATCGTTTATGCCGCGGCCTGCAAGCTGGGGGTCAAGGTCGGCAAAGACCCGGAGAATCGGCGTGCGCTCAAGGCCGAGGATGTCAAGACTCTGCGCGAGTGGAAGAGCGAGCTCGATGGCCACCCGAACCCGATGGAAGGCTTCCCCTTCTTTGACGCGGCCACCGGCTCGCTCGGCCAGGGGCTGAGCGTTGCCGCCGGTCTGGGCGAGGCGGCCCGGCTGGATGAGATCGACCGACGCATCTATTGCATCATCGGCGATGGCGAGAGCCGCGAGGGGCAGATCACCGAAGCCCTCGACTTCATCATGGACCGCAAGCTGAACAATGTGCTGCCGATCTTCAACTGCAACGAGTTTGGCCAGGCCGACCGCGTGAGCCTGCAGCAGAGCTTCGAGCGCATCAAGGGCCGGCTCGAGGCCGCGGGCTTTGATGTGCGCGTGATCGATGGTCACGCGCCGAAGCAGATCAAGGAAGTGATGGACGAGTTCGCCAAGCGCGCCAAGGAAGAAGGCGGCAAGTGCATGGCGATCGTTGCCAAGACGGTCAAGGGCTGGGGCTGCCCCAGCATGCAGGGTGGCGGCTGGCACGGCAAGCCCGCCGAAGGTGAAGCGATGAAGAAGGCAATGGCCGAGCTTGATGAGCGGCGCGTGGAGTTGACCAGCTCGCTGGTCTCTTCAGACCAGTTCATGATCCAGCCCCCGAAGGAACTTCGCGAGCGTGAGCTGAAGAATGGCGAGATGCCGAGCTTCAGCGAGATGCTCAAGAAGCTCGACATGGAGAGCGTGCTCCAGTCCGGCAAGATGGCCACCCGCCGCGCCTACGGCATCGCCCTGCGTGCGCTCGGCCAGGTCAACGAGCGCGTGGTGGTGCTGGATGCGGATGTGAGCAACTCGACCTTTGCCGACAACTTCCGCAAGGATGCCGCGCTTGCGCCCCGATTCATCGAATGCAAGATCGCCGAGCAGAACATGTTCAGCGTCGCCGCGGGCCTGAGTGCGGCGGGCAAGATTCCCTTCTGCTCGACGTTTGCGAAGTTTGTGACGCGCGGGTATGACCAGATCGAGATGGCGATCAACTCGGGCGCAAACCTCAAGATCATCGGCAGCCACGCGGGCATCAGCCTCGCGAGCGATGGCCCGAGCCAAATGAGCCTTCCCGATGTGAGCTGGTTCCGGGCCTTCACCACCATGCGCGACCATCGCGGCAACCCCGGCTGCTACATCCTGCAACCCAGCGATGCGTACGCCGCGTATGGCCTGACCACGGTCATGGCCGAGTACGAGGGCTGCTGCTACATGCGGACGCTGCGGCCCGATACCGAGTTCCTCTACAGCGACGAGAGCGTTTTCAACCTCGGTGGGTTTGAAGTGCTCAACGAAGGGCGTGACGTCATGCTCGTTGCGACCGGGTACATGGTTCACGAGGCCAACAAGGCTCTCGACCTGCTCGACAAGGCCGGCATCAGCGCCACGCTCGTCGATGCGTACTCCATCCCCTTCGATACCGACAAGATGCTCGACCTGGCCAACGCCAACGGCGGCTACGTCATCACGGTCGAGGACAACTACGGAGGCGGCCTGGGCAGCGCGATGGCCGATGCCTTCACCGACTCGGGCGACGCCTTCACCCTGCACCAGATGTATGTGAAGCGCATCCCCAAGAGCGCCAAGACCCCGGCCGAGATGCTCAAGATGTGCAACATCACCGCGCAGGACATTGTGCAAGCGGCGATGCGGATGCTGCAGGTAGCGTGACAACCTCACGTTGCGTCTTTCGCAAGGCGGGGCGCGATGGTATGATGTCCGGCTTATGACACTCACGGTCTGTGGCCGCGCGATCGGTTCGCGCCGCCCGTTGTTTGCGGATTGGTCCGTTCCGATCGACCCCGATGATGTCGGGGGACGCAGCGGGCTGACGCTGCGCGATCTGATCGCCCTCATCGTGCGGGCGGAGATAGAGTCGTATGTTATTCGTCACGAAGCGCGCCGGTTGGATCGTGTGCTGAGCAGAAAAGATATTGATACCGGCGCCGCCGCGGGGCGGATCGCGCCTGAAGCACGCGAATCCCCCGCCCCCCCTAATTTTGATGAAGCTTTGGATACGGCCTTGCAAGCGTTCGAGGATGGGCTGTATCTTGTGGTCATCGACGGGTGCGAAATGCAGGACTTGGATGCCCAGGTCTTCGTCAAGCCCGAGAGCCGCATCACCTTTGTGCGACTGGTCTTTCTTGCAGGGGCTTAGTCATGCTGAAGTCCGAAGAGGCGGTTAGTCGTCTTTCCGACCTTGTGGAACCGGATTGGGTCCAGAACCGGGTCGCGGCGATCGATGAAGTTGGTCCCGGTGCAGGTGCCTGGTTTCGGAGCATCGTCGGTGAGAGTGTGGCTATCCCTCATGGTGCAGAGGCAAAGAAGTTTCGGGTGAGCCGCCTGACCGATCACGAGCGGCGAACATTGTTTGAAAGAACCTTTCCACAGTTAGCTCCGCAACTAGAGCGGGCGTGGCAAGGCGTTGCAGATGGTTCATGCCGGCTCCTTTGGAATGAGCGCCCGTTCCGTGTGTGTCGGGACGAAGCAATGAGGGCCAAGTTTCAAGATGAGTGGTTTGAAGGTGTTGTTGCAGAGCTTGAAGGGCACAACCCAACGGTCACATGGCTGGCGGCTTGGGGAGGGCACATGGGTTGGAACGGCGGAATCAACGAGGGCGCGCGCCTGCTCGCGGTCGCCATGGACGAGAAGGGGAAAGAGGGCGATGAAGTCTTCGAGATCTTGAAGCAGTCGGCCTCGAACCAGCACGAGATCGGCGTGATGGGGCAGCATGTCGTTTGGGCCATGCTGCGAACCGCGCGCGAAGAGGCGTGGGAGTTTATGGAAAGATTGCTGCTGGCCGCGCAGCGGCAGGAAGGGTTGCGGCAATCGATACTTGAAAGTGTTCACCATGCCCATCCCGGCGCGTTCAAGCGCATGTTGCGGCTCATCAATAATGAAAATCTTGTTAGATTTTCCTCAACCGTTCGGGCGATTAATGTTTGGTTCGGCTTCATGTGGGACGCGATGTCAGCCACCAAGGCACGCTCGATCATTGAAAGAGTCCTGAAGCTGATCGACGATCGAAGTGCTCGTGCGCTAGCTGTTGCCGGAGCCGATACCGAGACGGCCTACCTCGCCTTGTGGTGCGAAGCGTATGAGGATGTCGAAAGTGCGGCGAAGTTGGCCGTAAACCTGCTCACGAGCGATTCGCCGGATCAGCGGTGGGTAGGGGTACATGCGCTAGCCATATTTGGCCTGCCGCCGACGATGCAGATGGTCAGTTCAACTCTGAGCGATGAAGATATTCGCGTTGCGGCGCGTGCATTTGATGCGCTCCATGGATCGCAATCGTGGGATGATGATGACCAGGGATTGCTGGTGGAGTTGGAGTTGAACGGGGAAGGCGACCAACATCATCCCCGTGACTTGTTTGACCGACTGTACGAGTTGTTCAACAGGATCAAGCGAAATGAAGAAAAGTTCGAGCCACTGGTGTTTCCGTGGTCGCGTAGCCGTCTGCGGTCAGACGAAGTCGGGCGCGCGCTGGTCGGCCATTGCCCGCTGGAAAGAGGCGGAGAGCTCGTCGCGATCCTCGATCGATTTGATGTTCGCACGCGCTTCGACGCGGTGTGGTTGATCGCGGGGCGGAAAAGTCGGGCCAATGACCAAGTGGCCGAAACCGGACAAGTAGACAGAAAGTCGACACCCAGCCCGCTGTCGCCCTTCGCACGAAAGACGTTGGTCGCCATGCTTGGCGATCCATCGGGCGATGTGCGAATAGCGGCCGCGACGTGTCTGGAAGCGGAAGCGATAAGCGATGATGAGTGCGCGCGTCATGAAGAGTTGCTCGATCGTGCAAGCGGCGACATCCGAACGCGTGCGCTTGCACGTCTCGCGAATCTGCCAGACGATAAGGCCCTCGCGTGCGCGTCAAGGTTGTTCAAGGGAGGGAAGCCAAGACAGTCGGCGGGGCTTGAGTTGCTCTCCCTGATGGTCGGGCGGGGAAGATCGGTCGAGGCCTCGCGAAAGCTTGCCAAGCCCTTTCAAGAGAAGGGGGCAAAGCTCGGGAAGAGCGTTCAAGCCGCGCTTGAAGGGATCTTTGCTCAACGTGCCGCCGTCAGCGTTGATGATGCGCTGGGCTTGGCGAAGCCGTTTGCACCACGACCGCTCATCAGTCCGAGATTGTTCAAGGCCGATCAACCTACACGCGCGGCGGTTGCGTGTATCTGGTCGCTGGAGCGGCTTGTCGAAGCGAACAAGACGATGGAGTTGAAACACCGTGAAGAGAAGCCCGATCAGTTAACGCCAACAGGGGTTGACGCGATGCTAGGCTCCATTCGTTCGGAAACTCTCTATGAACCCCGGAGGATGCTTAGTGTCGCGCAGGATCGCGAACAATGCCCGGTTAAAGAGATCGTGGAGCATTGGGAGAAGTCGAGGCCTGCGGAAAACCGCGACACGGACGGCTTGGAGCTGGTGAGAGCCTGGATGCTTCTGCAGCGTGTGCAGTTTGAGTACTGGCCACGTTCAAAGACCGTGTGGCCGCCGGAGATCAAATCGCTGGCACCTAAGGAAGAACCAGGTGTTCCGAAGTACCTGGTCGGTATTGAACTGCTGCTTGGGTGGGCACTGCGATTCAGCGAAGTCGATACCGTCGAATTCTTTCTCAATCAGGCCGAGGGCGCCATGGCGCGCGGCCGGGTCACGCCAACGTATGAGCATCGTCACCTCGATGCCCACGGAGACATGGAATTATACACCCCAGAGGATTGGGTTCGACGGTATCGCCAATGCCCAGCCAACTGGTCTCGGCTGGACAATTTGAGTTGCATACGGCGAGTTGACAGTCTTTTGCAAACTGAACTTGCATCGTGGTGTCGTTTCGAGACAACCCAGAAGCACAACGCGCACGTGCGGAACGACGATGACCGGGCCGATTACAGAAGAGAAGTTCACCACAGGTTGCGTGTCGAACTTGGTGAAATCATCGCTCTATGGAACGCTGGCGATGTTTGCGATGATGAACTTCTGATGCGACTGGTCGGCAATCAGAGATTGCGGTCGGAACGTCGTTCCTCCGCATTCGAGCTTAAAGGGCTCGTTGGCCTGCGAAAGGCCGGCCAACCGGGTGGCGGGAGAATCGGCCTGACACAGACGCCGCGACTGCACGCCCTCATTGAGAAAATACGTGTTCGCGTGCTGGAGATCGAACTGGCGCGCGGCGATTTGGAGACTCCGGCGACCAACTGCGCTTTCGCGCTTGACCCATCGGGGGGTATGGATGTGGTCATCCCCGCGCTGGCCTCGCTGGGAAAGCTCAAGCTGGCGCGCGGGTATCTCTACAACGACTTCAGCAAAGCCGCCACGTTGTCCATACTCATCAGGCACTCGCGTCCGGGGCCGGAGGATTCCGAGCGGGCGTTCGCCGCAGTGGCAAAGGAGGCAGGCCTGAGCGATGAACGCTTGGTCGAGCTTGCGTTATATCAGCCGCGGTGGGCCAGACATGTGGAGCACGCACTTGGTTGGGATGGTTGCGAAGAAGCGGTGCTGTGGCTCCGTTCCCACACAAAGGGATGCAAGCCGACGCATGGCGATGAGCTTGAAAAAGAAGAGTGGGAGGGCCGGGCGGCCGAGCTTACGCCCATTCCTGCGGATCGATTGTCGGTGGGCGCAGTTGATCGAGCGTGGTTCGAGCGTTGTTACAAAAAGCTGGGTTCCAAGCGATGGGAAGTTCTTTACGACGCAGCCAAGTATGCATCGGACGGAGTTGGACACACGCGAGCGCGCCTTTTCTCCGACGCGATGCTGGGAAGAGTTTCTGAAAAGGAGCTCACCACCCGCGTCGTACTGAAGCGGCACCAGGATGCCGCCCGCGCCATCGGATTAATTGCTCTCAAAGATGGCGATGCAGGACGCAAGCGGTTGCTCGCGCGCTTCAAGTTGTTGCAGGAGATGCGACGCACCAGCCGCAAACATGGCGGTTCGATGCTTCAGGCCAGCGAGAGGAGAGCGGTTGAGATCGGGATGGAGAACTTGGCATGGACATCCGGGTATCCCGATCCGCTACGCCTGCAATGGGCGATGGAGATTGAGGAGGTCGGTGATCTGGTCGACGGGCCGCTGAGCGTGAAAGTGGATGAGATACTCGTGACGCTGGCCGTTGATGATGATGGAAAGCCGACACTCAGCGCGTCGAAGGGTAGAAGGGATCTAAAATCGATTCCGCCGGCAGTCAGGAAGAACAAACAGGTTGTTGCACTCTCCGAACGGTTCTCAGACTTGCGTCGCCAGGGCACACGTATTCGCCATGCGCTCGAACAGGCCATGTGTCGCGGCGACGAGTTCGCGGGCGGCGAGATCGCAAAACTGTTCGGTCATCCGCTGCTGAGGTCGGTACTCGGGCGGCTCGTGGTGATCGGCAAGACCAAGACTGGCGGGGTGTTGGCTGGTTATCCCGACAAGGGGGGCAAGGCATTGCGCAGTTTTGATGGCAAGCTTGAGCCAATCAGGGCTTCCGACACGCTCCGACTGGCCCATCCGCTCGATCTGCTCGCGAGCAAACAGTGGCACGGGTGGCAGGTCGAGTGTTTCAGGGCGGAGCGTGTGCAGCCATTCAAACAGCTCTTCCGCGAAGTTTATACCGTGATTGAAAGCGAGAAGGCGAGGGATGCACAAGCGCCCGGACACGTCACACGGCGATACGCAGGTCAGCAGGTTCAACCCCGACAAGCCCTGGCGCTCTTTGGTGCCAGGGGTTGGGTCGCGCAACCTGAGCAGGGCGTGCAGCGAACTTTCCACTGCGAGCGACTTACCGTTCGAGTGGAGTTTGAAGCAGGGTTGTTTACCCCGGCGGAGATTGACGGTCTCACAATTGCGGGTGTTTCGTTCTGGAAGGCAGGCACATATGTGCCTGTCGCCATCCGTGACACTTCGCCGCGACTCTTCAGCGAGGTGATGCGGGATCTTGATCTGGTCGTCGGTGTGGCCCACCGCGGGGGGGTTGATCCTGAAGCAAGCCACAGCACTGTAGAAATGCGAGCCGCGCTGTTGCGCGAAACATGTAGCCTGCTCTCGCTGAAGAACATCCGTTTCGAGAACGCACGCGCAATCATAAAGGGTGAGTTGGGTGAGTACGCCCTTCACCTTGGCAGCGGGACCATTCAGATGTTTCCTGGTGGCACGCTTTGGGTTGTTCCCGTTCACAGCCAGTTCCGCGGGCGCATTTTCCTCCCCTTTGCCGACAATGATCCGAAGACGGCCGAGGTACTGAGCAAGGCTCTGCTTCTGGCGAAGGATCGTGAGATTCAAGACCCATCGATTCTCGCCCAAATCAGAGGTCAATAGGCAGGGACACAATAGCGAGCGTGCGGCCTTCTCATGCAAAAGGGTGGCTTGACACGCAACGCTCAACATCACGAGTGCGATCAGATCTGGCCGTCCCTAACGCAAAGGGCCGCGACTTGTGCTGCGGCGTTTCTTCTTGAGTGGTCTTTGATTCAGATGAAGGCTTGCACCATCAGCGCCGCCAGTGCGAGGCGGCGAGGCCTGCGAGGCCAGCAATCCGGCTGCGCTTGGCGCGGGGATGAACCCGCCATAGTTGAACCGGCGGATCTCCGCGTTCTGCGCGCCGACGGAGTTGACGGCGACCGATCCGTTGATCGCCCCGCCGGTGAGTTGCAGGTGGCATCGAGCGCGATGATCGCGCTGTTGAACGAGTTGTTGACCAAGAGCGTTGAGGTGTTGGAGAAGTTCTAGAGGATGTGCCACGAGTTGGCCTCGCTGAACCCGCCGATGAGGTTGGGAGGGGCGATGAGATCGGCTGTGATGTCGGGCGCGGCGCGGGCGTTGATGATGACCAATGGGCGGTATCCAAGGCCAAGCGCAAACGCGACCACTTTGAAAACAGTTCCTTTTCGAGGACCGGCGTCGGCGAATCTGGAGCAGCTGGTGGTTTTGGGAAACGATTGGCCAGGCTTGCTTCACCCCGGCTGCCGGAACGGCAGGATCGACTCGGCAAACCCCGATTCAGCGGTCGGGACAGGCTTTCTTGGGTGAATTGTCGTCCTATTCGCTGGCGCGGCGGTTGCAGAAGAAGTCTGTCATCGTGGTGGTCGATTGGCCACCGGTTCGGTTCAAACCCGTTTATCGGAAATGGATCAGACATGCGCATGGATCGCTTCACAACGCTCGCCCAGCAAGCCCTTGCCGATGCCCAGGCCGACGCGGCGGCCCGTGGAAACCACGAGGTCGTTGGTCTGCACATTCTCGGGGCCCTGCTGAAAGAGAAGAGCGGCGCGGCGTCGTCAATCCTCAACAAGGCGAGCGGTGGCGACACCGCCGCGAGGGTGCTGCCGATAGTCGAGGGCGAGCTGAAGCGGTTGCCCACCACGAGCGGCAGCTCGGCAAACGTGGGCGGCGCAGGCCGCGCACTTGTTGATCTGTTGACGAAGGCCGAGCAGGAAGCGCGGCGGATGAATGACACGTATGTATCGTCCGAACACCTCTTGCTCGCCGTTGCCGATGGACCAACCGGCCCGGGAAGCGCGGCCGACATCCTCAAAACCATCGCGGGTGCTGACCACACGCGCATTGAACAGGCCATCAAGCAGATCCGCGAATCGAGCGGCGTGCAGAATGTGAACGACCAGAACGCCGAGAGTTCGTTCGAGGCTCTGAAGAAATATTCCATTGACCTTACGGAGAAAGCGCAACAGGGCAAGCTCGACCCGGTCATTGGGCGCGATGAAGAGATCCGCCGTTGTATGCAGGTGCTCAGCCGACGCACGAAAAACAATCCTGTGCTGATCGGTGAGCCCGGCGTAGGCAAGACCGCCATCGCCGAGGGGCTCGCGCTCCGCATTGTGAATGGTGATTGCCCGGAAAGCATGCGAAACCAGCGCGTGGTCGCGCTCGATGTCGGGCAGTTGCTGGCGGGTGCGAAGTTTCGTGGCGAGTTTGAAGAGCGACTCAAGGCGGTGCTGCGCGAAGTGCAGGCGAGCAAGGGTCAGGTGATCCTCTTCATCGACGAACTGCACACTATCGTGGGCGCTGGCGCGGCCGAGGGTGCGGTCAGCGCTGGAAACCTCCTCAAGCCCGCGCTTGCCCGCGGCGAGCTGCGCTGCATCGGTGCCACCACGCTTGACGAGTATCGCAAGCACATCGAGAAAGACCCGGCCTTTGAGCGACGCTTTCAGCCCGTGCTTGTTGATCAGCCAAGCGTGGAAGAGACCGTCGCGATTCTGCGCGGCCTGAAACCGCGGTACGAGGCCCACCACGGTGTGCGGATTCTTGACTCCGCGATTCTTGCGGCGGCGACGCTGAGCAACCGCTATATCACGGAGCGATTCCTGCCCGACAAGGCGATCGATCTGATTGACGAGGCGGCATCGCGCCTGCGTATGGAAAACGACTCGATGCCCCTCGCGCTCGATGAGCTTCGTCGTCGCATCATGCAACTTGAGATCGAGCGCGAGGCGTTGAAAATCGAGAGTTCAGGGAAGTCGGCTCTCCGAGCCGACACAAACCCGCCGCTTGGCGTGCGAGCCGGTTCGGAGAACCGGCACACCGCCAGCCGTGAACTCGACCGCATCGAGCGCGAGCTTTCTGAACTGCAGGAGCAGAATCGTGCCCTCACTTCGCGATGGGAGGCCGAGAAGAAGGACCTCGATGCGGTCACACGTGTGAAGGAAGAGATCGACACCCGGCGCACCCAGCTGGAACAGGCGCAGCGCCGCGGCGATCTTGAGACCGCCGCGCGGATTCAGTATGGAGAAATCCGCGACCTCGAGAAGCAACTCGCCGCGGCCGAAACGCACCTTGCCGAGCGCGTCGCCAAGGGCGATGCGCTGGTGAAAGAAGAGGTTGACGCCGAGGCCATTGCCCAGGTCGTGGGCAAGTGGACGGGCATTCCTGTTGCGCGCCTTGTGGAGGGCGAGCGCGACAAGCTGCTGCGAATGGAGAAGGATCTCACCTGTCGGGTTGTTGGTCAGGATGAGGCGTTGAAGGCGGTCGCCGATGCGGTTCGGCGTGCGCGCAGCGGGCTTGGTGATCCGAACCGACCGATCGGCTCGTTCCTCTTTCTCGGCCCGACGGGTGTCGGCAAGACCGAGACCTGCAAGGCTCTGGCCGAGTTTCTCTTCGACACTGAAGAGGCCATGATCCGCGTCGATATGTCAGAATACATGGAGAAGCACGCGGTCAGCCGGCTGATCGGCGCACCTCCGGGATATGTTGGTTATGAAGAGGGCGGCGCACTCACCGAGTCGGTTCGCCGCCGCCCATATTCGGTGATTCTCCTTGACGAGATTGAGAAGGCCCATCCAGATATCTTCAACGTGCTTCTTCAGATTCTCGATGATGGTCGTCTCACGGATGGTCAAGGGCGCACGGTTGATTTCAAGAACGCGCTCGTGGTCATGACCAGCAACTTCGGCAGCCAGATGATCCAGGAACTCGCCGCGAGCGGCGCGGAAGACTGGGAGATCGACGCGGCGGTTCGCGATCTGCTCCGCCGCGGCCCCGCGGGCGCGGCCATGGCCGAGATGGGCAGGGCCTCCGGACTCCCACCTAAGGTGACCGAGGCCATCATCAAGGCCCAGCAGATGATGGGTGGCGCGCCTCTGATGCGCCCGGAACTGCTCAACCGCATCGACGAGGTCGTCGTCTTTCATCAGCTCAAACGCGAGAACCTGCGGCGCATCGTGGATATTCAGCTCGGTCGCCTGCGCAAGCGGCTTGCCGAGCGCGAGATCGCTCTTGAACTGACGAGCGAAGCCCAGGATCACCTTGCCGCGGAGGGTTGGGACCCGGCTTTCGGTGCGCGGCCGCTCAAGAGAACCATTCAACAGCGCATCGAGAACCCGCTCGCCTCGCGCCTGCTTGCTGGCGAGTTTGGTCCGGGCGACAAAGTCCGTATCGATTACCAGGGCAAGAGTTTCATCTTCGAGCGCGATCACACCGCGACCGAACAACCCGCCGGAGGACCGGCCAAGGCAGGTGCAAGATGATGCTGAAGTCAGACATGTTTGTGCTGGTTCCACAGGGTGAGGGGGCAACAGCCCTTCAACCCGGAACGATTCACGCTCCTTCGGATCTACCAATCGACCTCAAGTGGTGGCTCGTGCTCGGTGGTCTGCTTGCCTCGTGCCGCCGCCGCCGAACCGCGACATGATCTTCTACGCACGAACCGGCGTAGTTCTTACTTCGTAGCTCTTTCATGCCAGGGCAGGAGAACGCAATCGTCTCCAACGAGTTGGCGGCAAAGCGCGAACATGGTCGCCGCCGCGTGCGCGCAAGGTGGCCACTTCTCGGCGCGCTTGCAGGGCTCGCCACGCTCGTCGCGCTCGTGGCCGTGCTCACGTCTCGACTGTTAACCGACGACCTCGCACCGGCCTCGGGCATCGTTCTGGCATTTCATTACGCCACGTTTATGGTGCGCACGTTCGAGTTTCACGCAGCCGTTGCGCTCGGCGTCATTGGCATCTTTGGGGTGATCGCACATCGGTACCGACTGGCCATGCTCGCGTGGCCCCTCGCGCTCTTCGCGGCCGCGCCCGAGTTGGTTCTGTTGCCGCGACCGAGCGAAGGGTCTGTGCCATCATCCGAACCGGTCATCACCATCATGTCCGCGAACCTCATGTATGGTCGGGTCGATCCGAACCTTCTGATGGCCGAGATCACCCGCGCTGATCCCGATGTTGTGGCCTTTCAGGAATGGACACCGCTCGCCGAGCGTGCGCTGGCATCCAAGCTGGCGGCCACCTTTCCCTATCGCGCCGCACTTGCTCGTCAGGATGCCTTCGGCCAGGCGATCTATTCCAAGCGCTCGTTTATTGGCCAGCCGAGTCTCTACCCGCCTACAAGCGGCTTTACTGAGCCGCAGATTTCCATCGATATTGAGTTCGACAGCGCGCCGCTGCGTGTGACCAATATTCATCTGCTTCCACCCGTCAGCCTCGACTACTTTCGCGAGCAGCGCGCGTCGGCGGCCCGCCTCGCGGCGTTGTGTACATCGTCAGACGATCGCACGCCCGACATCCTCATCGGCGACTTCAACGCAACAACCACTTCTTCGATCCTCGCCTCGTTCCGGCGCCATGGGCTGATCGAAGCCCACGCCGATAGCCCCAACCGCACGATTGGGCGCATCCGCGGCACAACATGGCCGCGTGCGGGCGTGCTCGCGCACGCGCCGGGTATTCGTCTCGACCATGCCATGCATCAACCATGGCTTCAGTGTGTCCACAGTGAAGTCGGCGCAGATACCGGGTCTGATCACGCACCGGTGATTGTCAAGTTTCAACGTGTGCATCCATAGCCCATCACCGCTTGCGGCCACGTTGTGCGGCGATCACGAGTCACAGATCGTGTCGGGTACATAGTGCGGTCAATACTGAACAGAAGTGGCATCGGGGCGAATCGCGCGCCATGCTGAGGGCATGAACATTCCACTCGGCACGCGATTGATCCGATCCGCAACAACTCGGACGCAGCGATTTGCTGCGCAGTTGCCTGCCATCGCGGCGATTGCGGGCCTCTTCCTTGCGGCGGGCCTCTTCGCACAAACCACGCGGCATGTTGCTACGCCCGCTGCGGGTGGTAACGACGCCAACACGGGGACGATCGCCGCGCCCTACGCCACGATTCAGCGTGCTACCAATCTCGCGGCACCCGGCGACACGATCCTTGTCGGCGCTGGGACGTTTGCGGGTTTCAACATCGGCGCGGGCCTGACCGCCGAGGGTCTTGCCGCCGCGCCGATCACCATCCGAGGCACACGCGGCGGGGCGGCGAGCGAACTGTGGCTCACGATCATCAACATCGAAGCGCCGCGGTTCAACGGCACGACGCATCATGCCCGCATCAATATCGACACCGCGTCGTACATCATTCTTGAAGATCTTGAGGTTGTGGGCCTGCCTGATCAGCGTGTCAGCAAGGCGGGCATTCGCATCGTCATGCCGCCCGATGGCGATGATGGACACATCACGATTCGTCGCTGCCACGTGCATCACAATGGTGAGTGGGGGGTCTTTACCGGTCATGTTCACCACATCACCATTGAAGATTCGCTCATTCATGATCAGGTTGATGAGCATGGTGTCTACCTCTCCAACTCCGGCGATGACCACATCGTTCGCAACAACATCATTCATTCTAACTCCGCCAATGGTCTTCATGTCAACTCCGACGAATCGCAGGGCGGTGATGGCGTCATTCGCAACGTGCTCGTCGAACGCAACACGCTGTACAACAACGGCGGCGGCAGCGCCTATATCGATGGCGCGGGCATCTCGCGCACCAGTGTCGGTGGTGGTTCGGCAATCAACTTCGATGGTGTTCGCGATTCCACCATTCAGAACAATGTGGTGTACGACAACCATGCCAGCGGTATTTCACTCTACCGTATCGATGGCCTGCTTCCCTCATCAAACAACCTTGTCGCCAACAACACCATTATCAACGCCGCGAATGGACGTTGGTGCCTGAACATCACCGATGCCAGCGCGGGCAACACCGTGTTCAACAACATCCTGCTCAACAACCACCCACTCCGCGGCAGCATCACCATCAGTGCCGACACGCTCGCGGCCGGTGGCATCGTAAGCGACCACAACATCGTCATGGATCGCCTTGACCCGGGAGTCGATGCGCCGCGCACACTCGCCCAATGGCAAGCGGCGACCGGTCAGGATGCACACTCGACCGCGATTGCCCAGGGATCGTGGCCTGCGGCCTTCATCAGCCTTGCCAACTTCGATCTCCACCTCTCACCCACCAGCGCGGCCAAAGACGCGGGAATAGCGGCATTTGGTGGGCGCTCCGCCCCTGCGGTGGATCGAGAAGGTCACGCCCGGCCCACGGGCACGGCGTTCGATATCGGTGCGTATGAGTTCGCCGCCGCGCCGCCCATCTGCGCTGCCGACTTCAACAACTCCGGCACGGTCAGCGTGCAAGACATCTTCGACTTCCTCAACGCGTACTTCACCGCCGACCCTCGCGCCGACCACAACGCTGGCGGCGGCATCTCGGTGCAGGATGTCTTTGACTATCTGGCCGACTACTTCGTGCCGTGCTGATCGGACGATGGTTCTGATACTCGCTCGGGCGAGGCACGCGGTTCGTCGGTGGCGTCGAGCGCGCCGGGTGAGGTGGAGCGGAGACTCAGGCGTCGGACTTGCGGGTGGTCTTCTTCTTACCTTTTGCGGTGGATTTCTTGGTGGTCTTTGTGGTGGGCTTCGCAGCGACCGTCATTACGG
>Ga0209591_10000542_pt1 | contig 48720 bp, 43 predicted proteins | sample MAT01_FD_187207 | JGI IMG/M metagenome (GOLD analysis project Ga0209591, IMG submission 187207) | Freshwater microbial communities from Lake Fryxell liftoff mats and glacier meltwater in Antarctica - MAT-01 (SPAdes) (version 2) | ecosystem: Environmental > Aquatic > Freshwater > Ice > Liftoff...
TCAGGTCAATTTCAATCGTAAGTCCATTCTCAAAAAACGTTACTCTGTCTGGTACTTCGCCCCATACAACGCCATCAACCAGCGCAAGACCTTCTTTAACACGAGATTGCGAGGTGTTCTTTTCGATGATGCCGAGTACCGTGGGAAATACCGTTCTGAGAGCTTCGATAATAAGGGGCTTACGAATGTCCATGCCGGCGGACTGCATTTGGATTACCAGGTATTGGCCATATCTGTCCACCACCAAGCCCGACAACAGGTCGGCCTCCCCAAAAATCACTCTATAGCCGCCCTCACGTGGCAGTAATCTTTGCCGTAGATCTTCTGCCTGTTGGATGCGCCGTACAAAGAACTCCACGTCGATGTTCTCTTCTTCCGTTGCTAACAAACGAACAGCAATTTTCGACAGTGGGTTGTAGAAACCCATGCCCAAAGATGCACCGTCGAACGTACTTACGCGGACAAGTGTTCCCGGCGGGACGTCAACGTCCTGTGATAGATCCTTTTTATTCACCCAGAGGTGACCTTCTTTGTTGCGCTTCTCTTCGCGCGGTCTCATTGTAAGTGTTAGCATGATGCAAGTTAGGCAGTTACGGAGTTACGGTCATCACCCGCTCCAACGGCGCAAAGGATGCAGAATATCGAATTACGAATGACGAATGACAAATTACTCGGACTCAACCAAGACGGAGACATTCTCCAACGCACAGACTACCAACCATTCGGAAAAGAAATCAACGAAGCAGGTCAAGGGGCAAGAACATCGTACACTGGACGTGAGAAAGACAACGAAAGCGACCTTGGTTTTGGAGCCTGTCCTGAGGCTTTGCGAAGGAGAGTTAGAATGTACGAACCAGGGTACGGCAGGTTCATGAGCGTAGATTCGTTGTGGGGGAAGTATGCAGGCATGCAGCCGTATCAATATGCGGGGAATAGCCCGGTGATTCTGTCAGATCCAAAGTGGACTAGAATGGTACGATATTGATAGCAAGGGTTCGTGGGAGTACACCAAAGATACCCCAACTCGGTTTGTAGCAAGGACCAACGATGAAGGTGAAGAAGTACTAACCGAAGTTGCTGGACAAAAGGAGCTGTTGTCATTCGACGGCGCGTCACTCACGTGGATGGCTGAAGATGGGAGCAAAATGGTATGGGAGGCGGTGGCAGGTGAACTGATGGATGGAAAGACTCAGCCAGATTTGCAAGATGTTGCTGATATAGGACCAATCCCTGAAGGCGAGTATGGTGTTGATATCGACAAGACGGTCAAAAGATCAGAGCTTGATATAGTTCGAAAGCAGATTGCATACCCCCAAGCTTCCTGGGGAAACTATTTCGTCAACATCCAATCTGGTATCCTTCCCAATGGACGAGGAGGCTTTAGCATTCATGGTGGATCCGTTCCTGGCAGCAATGGTTGCATTGATCTACATAAGAATGCAGACTCATTCTTCGGCATGATGCTTTCAAGGAAGAAGTCCTCGATTCCTCTCAGTGTGAGATACAAATGAGACTTGTTTATAGAATACTGGCTGTTGTTATTGCTCTGGTTCTTGTGATCACTCACCTTGACTCGATTCAGTTTATGATCAAGAATCCAATGCTATTCGACAGCTTAGCACGTAGGGAACCGCTACAATCTTATGCGTTATCGTTAGGCTTCAACATTGGGTGCGGCGTTTCACTCTTAGTGGCAATAATAAAGCAGAAACGCAACTACTGGACAGCGCTCGTCATAGTTGACTTAGCCGTTAGTATACTTACAGTCCTCTACTATTTGCCTGATTGGGGTGGTCCTCATTAGAGAGAGTTTGTTAACAGTAACTCTCCAAGCTTTCCTTTCGCTACGTACAACGGCGTACAGGGCAACTTCTGCGGGCAACCGGCTACCACCGTCTGGATGGTGATAGCGATTGTGTTGCGCGACCATATATGGTCGCGCACGCGGGGATGACAACCGCACGCGGGGATGACGACCGTAACTCCGTAACTTCCTCTCCATGTGGATCCGTACCATATTGTTCCTGTTTGTGTGGCTTGTTGCAAGCGATCTATATGCACAGCGGCAGGCAGAGAATTGGTACTTCGGTGATTATGCTGGACTAAGCTTCAAGTCGGGCACGCCAATAGCACAGGTGGATGGAGCGATGATTACGCGAGAAGGTTGTATTACGGTGTCTGATACATCGGGCAACCTATTGTTCTACTCCGATGGAACAAGCGTGTGGAACAAAAAACACACAAGAATGCCGAGTGGTGCTAATCTGCGTGGTGATGCTTCTTCAACACAGTCGTGCATTGTTGTACCGTGGCCCGGCATGGAAGCAAGATATTTCTTATTCACTGTTGATGCGCTTGAGGATACTTATATCTTTGGGCTGAATTACTCCATCGTTGATATGCGGCTTGCTGGTGGTAACGGCGACGTCTGGATTCCTAACCAAGTCCTTCAGCCAGGTACTTCAGAGAAAGTTACTGCCATTCGTCACGCAAATGGCGAGGACGCGTGGGTTGTTACTCATAGCATTGGTAGTAATGAGTTTCTCGTGTATAGTGTTACACGCAATGGCGTTAACACAGTGCCATCTCGGCATCGCGTTGGAGTTGCAGTCACAAGTGGTGATATAGGTTATCTACGCTCGAGTGTTCAAGGGACGCGTCTTGCAATGGCAACTACATCACCAGGGCGCTTGAGTGTTTTTCGGTTCGATCGCGTAACTGGCATAATCTCGGACCCAGTTCAGATATCAATTGGTATCAACTACGGTGTGGAGTTTTCGCCCGACGGAAGGTACCTATATTCGACGTCTTACCTAAGCTCCTCCATCTATCAATACGATGTATCTCTAGCTGATGCTGCAGTTGCCGCCTCGCGGATTGAGGTGGGCACTACAATGAATACAACAAATGGAACTTTGCAACTCGGACCCAACGGAAAGATCTATTTGGCAGAAGAAGGTGAGCTTTTTATTGGTGAGATTGCTCAACCTAATGTACGTGGTGTGGGATGTCAGTTTCGTGACAAAGCGATTAGTCTTGGTGGTAAAAGATCGGGACTTGGACTGCCGAATATGTTCCCCGCCGTTTTCTTACAAGAGACGGTGTATTCAATCATGGCTAAAGACGGATGTGAGGGTGACACTTCACGTTTTAGCGTGGAACCTCGAGACTCAGTTTCCCAACTTCAATGGGACTTTGGGGATCCATCAAGTGGCACGGCAAACCGTGCCATTGGAAACGACGTTTCACATATCTACCTAACCGCAGGGCCATACACCATCAAAGTGACGTATCGCACTGCCACTGGTCCGAGCGTTGAACGTGTAATAACAATCACTATCGGAACACGACCTCAGATTAGTGCCGGACCAGATCAAACAACGTGCGCTGGTCAAACTGTCCAACTAAAGGCACTAGGCGCGGCCACGTTCCACTGGTCTCCCGGGAATCTTGTTCAAGATTCAACGGCGTGGAACACACGTACAACGGTTACCCGCACCACAACGTTCATCTTAACGGGGAAGGGGCCAGAAGGCTGTAAATCGTATGATACCATAACGGTATTCGTAACATCAGGGTCTGTTACAGCAAGTCCCGACACTGCATTCTGTATTGGTGGTGTTGCACAACTGCGAGCTATTGGAGCATCGTCATATGTATGGTCACCATCTGCCGGACTCACTGACACCACAAGTGCATCGCCCCTTGCTAGTCTTACATCTACCACAAGGTATCGCGTTATTGGCACACGAACCACGTGTATTGATACGGCCTACGTAACAGTTACGGTAAACAAACTACCTGTTGTTACAACGTCTGGTGATGTAACGGTGTGTGCTGGTACGGAATCAGTGCTTACTGCGAGCGGTGCTGTGCGATATGTGTGGACGCCACAAGCTGGCATTGCCGATCCTACATCACCATCCATAATTGTTAGTCCTATAACTACAACACCGTATGTTGTACGCGGCTGGTCGGCCGAGGGCTGTCTGGACAGTGCAAGCGTCACAGTAACAATTGGCGGCAACATCAGCGTGAATCATACGGCCGACACTGCTGTCTGCGAGGGTTCATCGGCAACATTGCGGTGTTTCACTCCAGGAACTACTACCTGGACAGACCGATCAGACGGGTCAACACAAACGGGTGCTGCCATTACCGTCTCTCCTGTTTCAAGTACATGGTATGTGATAGATGTTCTGGCAGGGGGCTGCACCGGACGTGATAGTGTTTATGTAACGGTAGTGAAAGCGCCAACCGCTAGTATAATACCCGACACAACCATTTGCGAAGGTGATAGTGTTCTGTTGAGTGTAGGCACCACAGGCAACGTTATATGGTTTCCCACAACGGGGCTTTCCAATTCCACGGCATCTACAGTTGTTGCGTATCCATTTCAGACCACAACATACACGGCAACAATCAACAATCAAGGATGTGTTGCCGTTAGCACGGTAACCATTACGGTGCGTCTGCCCGACAAAATTGCGCTTACATCGTCAAACATTTCTGGCCCAATTGGCAGTAGTATCCCAACACCTATCACTTCTACAATCATTGTTGCAACCTTAGTTCCGCTAAATATTCAAGTGACGTACCCAGTATCGAGTCTCGATGTAGTTGCTGTGGCAAGTCCATTTGTCCGTGAGATTTCGAGGACCGTTGTTGGTTCAATCACGAGTATTGCGTTTGAAGTAACCGCGGTTCCAAACCTGCCTGAGATATTTTCCATCAACATTGTTCCGCTTCTCTCGCGTTCGTCTACTCTCGTAATTGATTATTCCGTGTCTTCCGAGAATTGCGCTATACCAGATACAGCTTCAATAATTGTAGAGACAACAAAGTGTGGCGGTGATGCAAGAAGCGTGGCGCTTGGTGCAGCTGCAGCAATGAGCGTTTCTGTTGTGCCCCTTCCCATTATGCAAGGGGCAACTGTTGGATGGTCTAGTCCATCCATAGGTAGCCACACTGTGCAGATCTATGCATCGGATGGCACACTCGTATACAGACAGAAGTGGCACCGTGATGTTAGCTCTTCAACAACTGGCACAATCACTGTTGCAGAAGGTGTGATGTCTGCTGGAGTCTATGCTGTAGTGTTTCAAACAGAAGATGGCGTGGTAACAACGCCGTGTGTTAAAGTGAAATAGCGGATTTAGCCAAAGGTGCATTATGCTACGAGTTGTACTCTTTCTCATTGCCGCCATTCCATGTCTTGCTACAACATGGCCAGTGGGTCCAACGCGCACCCACGCAACGCCAAGTGCAGTGAGTAAACTTATTCGTGATGGAGACACTGTAGAGATAGACTCAGGAGACTATCATGGCGACGTGTGTTCGTGGGTAACAAATACGTGTGTCATTCGTGGCAAGGGCGTGGTGAATCTATTTGCAGATGGCAAAGCCGCAGAACAAAAAGCTATTTGGGTAATCAAGGGCGATTCCTGCACGGTAGACAATGTGACATTTTTGAATTGTGCGGTGCCCGACAGAAATGGTGCTGGGATTAGAGCAGAGGGAACAAACATCACGATTACGAGATGTACGTTCCGGAATAACCAGAACGGAATTCTAGCTGGCGATAACATGAAGAGTACCATTCGGGTACATAATTGTGAGTTTGATGGCAGTGGCGCAGGTGACGGACTTTCACATGCCATTTACATCAATCATGTGAGTAGGTTCTATTTTATTGGCAACTACTCACACGGAACCAAGGTTGGGCACGAGTATAAATCTCGGGCGCGCCTCAACTACATCCTCTACAACCGCATCACAAATGAACAAGGAACTGGCAGCAGGAATATCGACCTACCAAATGGTGGCACGGCCTATATCGTAGGGAACATCATTCACAAAGGGGCGAATGCAGAGAATGGGAATGTGATCGGATATGGGTTGGAAGGCATGACGGACTCTACGTATTACAATGCCCTGTATCTGGCGCGTAATACTATTGTGAGCGAGAGATCGGCATCAACACTTCTACGCCTAGACACCAACACTATCACGCTCCGCGCCGTGAACAACATCATCGTTGGCACAACAACCTTTTTGACGGGCAAGGCAGCAACGATCGACACTGCAATGAACATCTTCTTGAAGCAAGCCTCGCAGGCGGGTTTTGTTGACGCTGCCGCTTATGACTACGGATTAACGTCCACGTCCATTGCCCGTTCCAAGGCCGGTTCAGATGGGGTGTATACTGTAAAAGACGACCAAGGAATACTCCGCACCATTCCAATAGTTGTTTCGCTAACGTATAAACATGTTTGCAGTAGCGAGCAACGCAGCGGCCTTAAAGACGTTGGTGCGTATGACTATGTTGCGCCCACCGATGTAGATGATGTAGCAGACGGATCAACGCTTCCAGCACCAAACCCCGCATCAGACATCATACACGTAACAGTCCTACAACCATCGGTAGTCCTACTTGTAGACGCATGTGGAAGAGTGTTCTATGAACAATGGCACAACGAGGACGCAACAGTTCCCATCAGTGCACTCCCTGTAGGGATGTATGTTATTCAGGCAAACGGGAAGTCGGCAGTTGTAGCCGTGATGCGGTAGTGCCCTCCAAAAAACAGCAAGCCCTCAACCACGGGGCTAAGGGCTTGTTTGCAGGGGAGCCAACTATCGGACTTGAACCGATGACCTGCTGATTACAAATCAGCTGCTCTACCAGCTGAGCTAAGTTGGCGCTCATAGGGCCACAAAGATACGAACTTGGTGTAGTTAACCAAGGGACACGCCCCTGCTACTGCGCCAGCACACTTTCCTCAATCATCTCGCACCAGATGTGTCCAATCAAGATGTGCGACTCTTGGATGCGTGCCGTAATGGTGGACGGCACAACAACGCTGGCGGTACAAAGGTCTTTGAGGATTCCACCAGTGCCGCCGAGTAAACCAATAGTTCTTACGCCACGTGTGTTTGCTTCTTCTACGGCCTTCACAACGTTTGGTGATGTGCCGCTTGTGGTAATTGCAACAAGTACATCGCCAGTGCCACCAAATGCTTCTACTTGACGCTTAAAGATATTATCGAATCCGTAATCATTTCCACCTGCTGTAAGGATGCTGCTGTCAACCGTTAACGCAAGAGCAGCAATAGCTCTGCGCTCTACGTTCCCTCGCAATCGCACAACAAGTTCTGCAGCAAGATGCTGACTGTCTGCAGCACTGCCGCCGTTACCACAGAACATGATGAGGCGTCTTTCAACTGCGCACTGAGATAGAATCTCACCACAGCGCAATACGTCGGCGATACATGTTTCGGCTAGACGTTGCTTTGTTGAGATAGACTCAGCGATTACGTCTGCTATTTGATTCTCGTTGAAGGGTACGTGCATGCACTAAATTACGAGTCACAACGGCCGCAACAACGATGAATCCTCCAACGATGGCCGTGTTGGATGGAATCTCGCCATAAAACAGCCCAACCCACAATGGATTGAGAAGGGGCTCCAGTACGGTAATGAGGATTGCCTCCAGTGCCGTTACGTGCCTGATTGCCCAGGCATAGAGGATGTAGGACACGCCTAGCTGGAGTACACCAAGTATGCTAAGACGGATAAAAGTGTCGGCACTGGCTGCAAATGGCTCAATAAACGGCATACACACCAGTGCCGTAAGGATGTTGCCAAAGAGGATGCTTTCGGTGGTTGACTTGCCCCCTTGCGCACGCATACAAAGTGCAAGGCCCGCAAAAGCAATGCCGCTGAGTACGGCAAGCGAATTGCCCAACATTTGCCCAGGAGAAATCGCGTCGAGAAAAAAGACGGTCATGCCAGACATCACAACAAGCACAGCTAGAGCGTCTGTGCGCGTAAGTTTTTCCTTGGTTACAAATACGCTAAACAAGGCAACCCAAATAGGTGCGGTGTATTGCAACAGAATTGCATTTGCAGCGGTGGTGTTCTTTGTAGCAAAAACAAAAAGTATCACGGTTAACATGTAACTGATGATGCTACCGAATTGTGCCTTCTGCCATGTGGGACTAATATTGCGCCGCTGCCACACATAAATGACGAGCGCCGCTATTGCACTGCGCGCGCCTGCAATGGTAAGGGGCTCCAATGGCAAGGTCTTGATAAGCAAACCACCACTGCTCCACAATAACGCACATATTACGAGAGCGATAATGGCCCTGGTGTGCTGTGCAATGGTCATCGAAGGAATATAGACTGACGTTTTGTTGACACAACAAACTCCATGCGAGCAACACCGCTAGAGGTAACTATGCGCTGCACCGTGGAAGACGAAACGGCATCGGCTGGGAATCTCGTGTCGAGCGGAACAGTCACAGAAAACTCGGCAACTATAGATGCTGTAGACGGCGCCTCGCCAAATGTTAAGGTGTAGCGAGGGTCTTCTGCACGGGCTTGGATGAGGGCCGATTTCATCGAGCCGGTTGAATCAATAGAAACAAAGGTAACTGTGCCTTTGAGCTTTTTCATTGGACCGCTTGTTTGTTTGCCCATCACCTTCTTTAAGGCTGCAATATTCATGGGCCATCTTTGGCCAACGGATACGGGCTTCTTTGCATCAAGAATGTTTCCGGTGAGAGAGCCCCCTTCACCCTTTACCACTTCACTAAGAATGCCCGATACTTCGCCTGATGCAGGAGCATCGTTGATGGTAAAGGCGCTACCAGAATCTGAAAACCAACAACGCACCTTGGTGCCCGTAGGAAGAAGTTCGGATGTATCCGTTGATGTGATCATTCGGAAGTGGCGTATAACTAAGCGTTTTTCTTTTTCCTGACCGTCCGTAGTGGTGCTAACAACTTCGCACTGCGCTGCTATGATCACACTTCGTGCGTCTAAACTATCTCCACGCAACACGTCGCTAATGAAGAGTTTAGTGCGTGTGCTCGTTTCAAAGGTGGACTTCAGCAAGTACCGGTCAAATGAACGGAGGCCTCTGCCGAGTTTGAGTTGGTAGGACTGTTGAGCAGATGTTGTGATGGATACAACCATCATCATACCAAGTGCCGCAAGCGCTACCTTTGCAAGACGTAAGTGTTTAGCGTGTTTCATTTCTACGAATGTACTCCTTCACATCGAACTTTTTTGCGCAACCATTTGCATTCATGTATCTAACCTTGCCATACACCGGCCGGCCAAACCAAGCACGGTCATGAACTCCGCCAATACTCCAGGCCAACCCAGCATATCCGTTGGGGTCTCTTCCATCTAGCTCATACGTGTCGTTCAACGCAATGCCAACAGCCAGGGCCTCTTCTGGTGAGGCGCTCCACTCAAGCAACTTTTTAGCCCAATACATCCGCATATAGCCGTGCATCTTGCCCGTGCCGAGCAACTCGCGTTGCGCAGCGTTCCACAATGGGCAGTGCGTGCTAGCCCCCTCCCAATCTTCATAGCTGTAGATGTAGTCTCTGGGATCGTTGCGGTGCTCGTTAAGCGACTCTCGGGCCCAATTGGGGAATCCCTCGAATGTATCGTAGTTGCTGTTGTAGAAAGTAAAATTGTCGCTCAGCTCACGACGTATGATGAGTTCTTCTAGAAACGATGCAAATGGGCCGCCGGATTCGGTTGGTTGCGGAAGTTGGCTCACTACCATAGCCACGCGTTGTGGTGCGATAAAACCAAAGTGGAGATACGGCGACAGATTTGATTGCCCCAATTTTGTAGGGTCGTTTCTATCAACATATGTGTTAATGCGCGATACAAACGCCTGTATGATCGATGTCGCGCCATCATGTGTGGCTCCGTTTGCCTTTTCAATTGCAGCGCCGTGGGCAATGCCAAACGGATGGCGAACAACGCTAGGGAACTCGTCTAGAAATTGTGGTAGCAGCCGAGTTAGTTTTGGTCGGAGAGTATAGGCTCCAAACTCTTGCTTTGGCGAAGCTGTCCAGCACGGTACGATGTTGTGCGCATCCACTTGATGGACGGGGCAGGGGGCTAGTTGTACCACTGCGTCCAAGCGTTGCTGGGTAAGGCGCAGTGGTTCGAAGTCCGTAACAATCAATGAAGGCTGGTGTTCTGTAATCCACTGTGTAAAAACGTTGCGCGGATCGCCAAATAACAGCTCAAACGAGATATTGTGTTCTACGCATTGTTCAGCAACAACGTTGAGTGCACTCAGCATGAACTGGTCGGTACGGTCTGAAGCACCGAGATCGTTTGGAGTGTGACAATGCACAACGTTAAGAGCTACTCTGCGTTGCAACGCAATGTGTTGGGCGTAGAGAAGTGCCCAGTTGTCTTGAACACGCCGGTCTCGGTTCATCCAATACACCACAGCGCCTTCGCCTGCCAAAGTGGCAAGCGAAGGCGTTAGGATGCGAATTCGTTCTTGTTGAATTTTTGGACTCACGAACCAATCTCGATGCCACCAAAAATTACCGTAGCATCAAGAACAAGCGTTGGCCCAACTACGTTCGTGTCTCGGAAACGATTTGTATTGTCATCAATGCCACCAAAAATTGGCGTGCCCTTAACATGCACCGTCCAATGCGGGGGAACTTTAAGTTCAATACCACCGAAAATTGCGGAACACGCAAGAACGGCAAGATTACCTTCTATTTCTGCACTTCTGAGGTCAAGTTCCAAACCACCGAAGACCGCATTTGCTGAGCCCCCTGTGAACTTCTTGCTCGTTACACGAATCTCGCTGCCAGAGAACACGGCATTGGCATCTACGCGGTTGTCTTCGTATGGAAGCCCGTTACCCTCGCCAGACGTCGCCTGATTCTTTACGAACGGATTGTACTTTTTTTTTCTGTCAAACAACATTGATACCCCGATGAGTATCAGAATGATCGGCCAGAATGCGCTCCAGAAACCGCTTATGAGGTCCAGATTGCCAAGTTGCAACAGGGCGCCTACCGTAAAAAGCATTCCTGAACCGAACAACGAACCAGAACGAGTTGCGAGTTTTACCAGCGCAACAATCATCAGTGCAGACGGCCACCAAATTTGGAGGAGCGGCCAGAATTCGATAACACCAAAGGTATCGAGAAGGAGTCCGCCACCAACGATTACAAAGATGAGCCCCATAATCACTTGACCGCCAAGTGAGCTACGGTTGCGTCCAATGTTCATTTCAAAAGACTTCGAAAACTTGTTACCGTCTTGTTCCATTATCGGCTCCGTTAACATTGATCAAACATGGGTGCCGCACTCTGCGCAATCAGCACATTCTGAGGGCGACGCGAGCATGGTACGCTCAAATTCCACAATGGTTGCTACAACCTCGCGAATTTGATCTGGCTTAAGCTCGGGAAATATTGGAAGGGCTAATACGGTTGCTGCCAAACAGTTCGATATAGGGTAGTCTGCATCGTGTAGGCCAAAGGAAGCAAAACACTCTTGGCGGTGAAACGGAACGGGATAATAGATTTCGGCGCCAATACCTTTTGACTGAAGATGAGCCCGCAATTCGTTGCGATGCGCTGTTCTGATGGTGTACTGGTTAAAGATGTGGTTGTCTGGACTGGTGCCACGGTTAACCATCTTGGGCAGGAGGATCATGTCTTGCTTGCCAAACGTTGTAACGCCGGGAGCAGTGCTCACGCCTAACTCGATGAAGAGTTCCGTGTAGAGGTCGGCATTTGTACGCCGTGCAGCATGCCATGATTCCAAGTAGGGCAACTTAACTCTCAGAATAGCCCCTTGCATGGCATCGAGGCGGAAGTTGCCGCCCATGATCTTGTGATGATAACGGGGCTCCATCCCATGATTACGGATCTGCCGGAGTTTGATATTGAGTGCATCATCGTTGGTAGTTACCAGACCACCATCGCCCATTGCGCCGAGGTTCTTGGTGGGGTAGAAGGAGAAACATCCAATCTCGGTGATAGAACCAACACGGCGTCCGTCTGCCGTCTGCGTTCCAATGGCCTGCGCGGCATCTTCTATCACGGGAATGCCGAATTCTTTTCCAATGGCGGCGATGGCGTCTATGTCGGCCGCCTGACCAAACAGGTGAACAGGTATGATGGCTTTCGTTCGAGGGGTGATGGCCTTGCGTATGAGATCTGGAGATACGTTGAACGAAACATGATCTACGTCTACAAACACGGGCGTTGCGCCCACACGTGAGACGCAGCCGGCAGTTGCGAAGAATGAAAAACTCGGCATGATCACTTCGTCACCCGGACCAATATCATATGCCATCATGGCCATCAACAGTGCGTCTGTACCGCTAGAAACGCCAATGGCATGTTTTACGCCCAGATAGCTCTCTAGTTGGCGTTCTAAAGCGTCTACTTCTGGACCAAGAATGCTGATTTGTGACTCGGCAACACCAATGAGCGCTGCATCGATGTCGGCCTTGAGCGCGTGGTACTGTAATTTGAGGTCAAGAAGTGGAACGGGCATGCAGGTTCTCAGAAAGCAACATGGAAGCAACAAAATTAGGCAGAACCAGCAGACGCACGTGGCTCCTATCAATTGGGGCTGCAATTGGCGTTGCGGGGGTGGTGCGCGCCGTAGAGTTATATCTACGTCCAGCATCCGATGTGCATAGTAGAACGGTGGGCATGGGCCGGCTTGATGCCGTTGTTGCCGATGGTGGCCGGATAACGGTAGATATTGACGGAACAAACGTGCTGTTGAGTCGCACGGGCACTGCAGTTGTGGCGCTCGATCTTACATGCACTCATGCTGCCTGCCCCCTCCATGTGGCCTTGAATATCAGCAGGATACAGTGTGCCTGCCATGGTGGAGCATTTGACTTAGAAGGCAATGTTGTGCAGGCGCCTCCAAGCAGGCCACTTAGACGCTTTGTTACTAGAGTGGAAGATGGCAAACTTTTTGTGCGTATGCCTGCAAGGGGTTCCGTATGAAGAAGAGTGTTGCAGCAAACGTTAGTAGTGCCACATCCGCCGTTGGTTGGATTGTTGTGGTGCTTGTTCTAATGCAGGCGATAACCGGGGTTTTGTTGGGGCTGTTGTATCGGCCGTCCCAAGCACCAGCGCGGTGGGTAGATGGTAGGTATGCAACAGTAATGACCTCAGAACGAGTTGTTCAGATGGGTCCATTTGCTGACACTGTGGGCGCTAGGGGCAGACCCGTGCTTGGGCCAGCGGGACCCCAAGACATAGTTCTCAGTGAGGCGGCTTCCAGTGTTGCCGTATCAATTCCAGAGGCGCCACTAGGCGGATTCATTCGCAATATCCATCACACAAACACCGGCTGGCTTTATGCTGCTTGCCTGTTGTGGTTTGTATTGCTCGTTGTTGGACGGGCGTATACAACGGGAATGCGCATATGGGTTGTTTCCATTTTTGTTTTGATTCTTGTGGTGGCAAGTGCTTGGTCGGGCAGGATATTACCCGACGATGTCTACGCCGAAATTTCCAGACGTATTGTAGGGCATCAGCTCCAAGAAGCTCCTTTCGGAACATTTATCGCGTCGGTATTTGGCATCTCACCGGACGATGTGCACCTCTCCAGAACATTCTTTATGCACGTTTTGATGGGTGCAGGTCTTGTGGCATTGGTTTGGGGTTACAGGGCAAGGCGGGGCCTGGCCTATGCAATAGCCTTTGTGGTAGTGGTCTCGGGGGTTTCTGCTGTAGTTGGGCCAGAATTGGGGCCATTGCGGGATGCTGTTAGGGGGCTTGATGGTTCTGCTCATGCGGATCCGTGGTGGGTTGTTAGCCCCTTGCACGCGCTTGTGGGGTGGTTTGGCGCCGAGCTGGCTGGATATCTCGTTATTGCCGTGGTACTGGGGCTATTTGTTTTGGCGCTTCCTCGCCGAATTCGCTAATGACGTTCTGGTCTCTCAGTTGTTCCGTATTTTTGTTTTCTGTGCCTAACACATCATTGCCACATCATTGCCAAACGAGGAGTTTTATGTTGATCGGCGTTCCTAAAGAGATCAAGCCAAACGAAAAGCGTATTGCGCTTACACCTGGTGGTGTAGAAGCACTTCGCCTGCATGGTCACGACGTTATTGTTGAAACCAATGCCGGTGTTGGCAGTGGTTTCTCTAATGATGACTATATCGCAGCGGGTGCAAAGATTATTGATACGGCAGCCGACGTGTTTGGCAAGGCCGATATGATCATGAAGGTTAAGGAGCCAATTGCTCAAGAGTATCCTCTTATCCGTAAGGGCCAAACACTCTTCACGTATTTTCACTTTGCAGCGTCACGAGAATTGACCGAAGCAATGGTGAAGAACGGATCTGTTTGCCTTACGTATGAAACAGTGCAGAAGGCAGATGGTTCCCTTCCACTTCTCATTCCGATGTCGGAAGTAGCTGGACGTATGGCACCACAAGAAGGCGCCAAGTACCTTGAGCACCCTATGGGTGGCAGGGGTGTGCTCCTCGGCGGTGTACCAGGTACAAAGCCAGCTAACGTAATCGTACTCGGTGGTGGAATTGTAGGTACAAATGCTGCAAAAATTGCAGCGGGTTTTGGTGCTCGTGTTACGATCTTCGACAACAACCTCTACCGTCTACGTTACCTCGATGATGTGATGCCAAAAAATATCATCACGCAAATGTCCACCCAAGCCAATATCCGCGAAGCCGTTAAAGATGCCGACCTTGTGATTGGTGCCGTACTTGTTGTTGGTGCTAAGGCGCCACATCTTGTAACACGGGACATGCTAAGGACCATGCGTGAAGGTTCCGTTATCGTTGACGTTTCGGTTGACCAAGGTGGTTGCGTTGAAACCTGTAAGGCAACTACACACGAGAACCCAACCTATGTTGTTGACGGCGTGGTTCACTACGGCGTAGCAAACATGCCTGGTGCTGTGCCCTATACATCTACCATCGCTCTAACGAATGCTACCCTGCCATATGCCGTTCAATTAGCCAGCAAGGGTTGGAAAGATGCATGTAGGGCAAGCAAGGAACTAGCGCTTGGACTAAACGTTGTTGAGGGCAAGGTTGTGTATGAGGCCGTTGCTGAGGCCTTCGGTATGCCATTTACCCCGGTTGAGAGCGTCCTGTAAAGGCATCGCACGAGGATAGTTACACAAAACCGTATAAGGCCCCTCATCGGGGCCTTTCTTTTTTTTGCAGGTTGCAATTATGAAACTACTCCGCCTTACCATCTTAGCAATTGGCTTCTGCTTGTTGACCATTGTTGCTGTTTCTCAGGTTGAGACTCAGGTACCGTTTGACACTGACGGTAACGTGATGATGATCACGAAGAGTCTGAACAACAAGCTGTCGATTTTTGATGCTCCTCAATCGTTTATGGAAGCACGATTGTTTAGAACATCAGACTCAACGTACGTTCTCGAAATTTCACGCATGAATTCCGGCGAACTGCAACGCGAACGGAAGCCCCTTACAAGTGCCGACGTAAAAGCTCTTCGCATCCGTGTTGGCATAGTGTCTGCCGTTGGTAGCGATGGTGAAGAACGGGCTGTTGGGGCTGGCGAGTTAGACCAACGTGGGAGAGGTGCACTACTTTGGGGAAGCACCTTGTGGTCTCTCTTCTATTACGGCAGTGCGGCATCCTATGTGTTTGGGAATGGACGAGATTACGAGCCGAGTGCAGCTACGTACCTCATTGCTGGCGGTTTGGGCTATCTCCTTCCGGCTCTTCTTACACGAAATGCCAACGTAACTGAAGGCGCGGCATCACTTGCCCTCGGTGGAATGTTTCAGGGTGCTATTCATGGATGGCTATTGGCTGGACTTATCCAAGGCGATAACGTAGATGCCAAGGTTGGTTTTGGTTTATCTATCGCTACTGGTATTGCTGAAACTGTGGGTGGATATGTAGTAGGTTCTGATACGAAGATCACAGAAGGTAAAGCCAGTGTGATAAACACCACTGAATTTTATGGTTCAGTTGTTGGTGGACTACTAGGAATTACAATCCTTGGGTTTGAGACAAATTCAGATGCAACTGTTCGTCTAGGTTCTGGACTAGCTCTTGCAGGAGCAGCAGGCGGTATTGTCCTAGGAAATTTGCTGGGCAACGAGCAATATTTTTCGCCTACCGATGCAACAGTGTACGGCACTGCCGGCTTACTTGGCCTAACACTCCCATATGCAATTCTGCTTGCCGCACGTGAGGGTGAGATTGATGGTAGACTCGTTTCCGGATTAGGAATCGTTGGTGTAGCCGGGGGCCTCATTGCTGGCAATGAGCTTGTTAAGGGGCTCAATTACCGTGGGTCTGATGGTACCGGTATCGTGCTAGGTACGCTTGCTGGGGCCCTCATTGGTGTTGGTATAGGTGTTCTTGCTGAAGACACCCGTGTGGCAATCATTACAACGTGGTTGGGTGCAGCCGGAGGATTTGTAACGGGTCTTGCAATGGCAAAACCTAGCGTAGAGGGTAGGTCTACTGGTTCATTAAAGTTTGATTTTAACCCTCTGAGTCTCGTACTCGGAGCACGGTCTACCGTGCCGCTTCCGGTAGGTTCGCTAACCTATCGATTCTGATCATCAGCCATGTGCCGATGATGATCACAACGGCGCAAAACATGAGATGTTCAAACGTGAAGCCCAATACATACAGCGCGCCAACGAGTTGCACGGAGATGATGGTATAGAGTAACCGTGCTATGGAAAGTCTTTTCCAATAAGATATAGCAAGTGCTCCGAGTGGACTAAAGAATACTACCACAGGTGCGGCAGCAAGCCACGCATGAAATTCGATAGGACCAAAGTCTTGTATCACTCCAGCGTGAAGGCCAAAGCCACATACGCTCATCACACTCATGAGGACAACAGACGTTGGGGTTGCAATCTTTTCATCAATCCCATACCAAAGCGTCAGCACACAAAACGTTACGAGGTCTATACCGTTTCCAAAGATTGATGTTACGATGCCACCTACTAAACCAATACTTACAAGATTGAAGATGTCCCTACTCGAGAGAATATCTGGAAGCCCCGTTGCAACAATGCGGGCAGCATTACGGTTTGCACGCCAGAGCCCTATGCCAAAGGCCATCCAGAGTGAAACAAAGAATAGTTTTGTGGTAACGGGTTCAAGAAGTGGAACCAGAGCGTAGGTGCCAAGAAGTAATCCAACAACCCCTCCTATTGCTGGATAATACACCGCACGTATCTCGATTGGAATCCCTCTGCCAATAATCAGCAACGATGCCGACACCATGCCTACGCTTTGAATAGCAAACGAAAAATTACGGGCCGCGTCTGGCGGAATTTTTAAGATCAACGTAAACACAGGGAAGGCAATTGCTCCGCCCCCTTCCGCACTGGCACCGCCGATGAACGAACCAAAAACCATTGTTACTGCCGCCGGCCACGAGGCAAGAACCGGCGCCAATACATCTGTTGTTAGAAACACGATAAGTAGGCCAACAAGAACGAACACGGCATACGGAAGGTAGAACCGAAGACCACGCATGTTACTGGTCTCCATCTACGAGTAACTTGAGGAACGTAATGATTGTGTTTTGATTCTCCACAATCGTCTGCTGATTGCCGATAATCGTGTGTTGATTGCCAACGATGTCTGTTAGCCTTGTAGCGATTATCGACTGAGTGTCACTCATGAATCGCTGATTCTCCGAAAGGATCTCTTGCGATTGAGCAAGCCGGCGCTCATTATCTGCAACGGCCTTATGCGCCTCGGTAGCCATGCGAAGTGTTTCTTCAAGTTTGGCTATAAGAGCTGATTGATCAAGTGGTGCGTCGGCCATGGCGGGAGTCCAATCGTGTTCGTATGCGTGCAATATCTGCTTTCTTCATCAGATCGCTAAGTTCTAGGCGTACAACCCGAGGCATTGGAGTTCTTGAATCGGTTGCCGATTTCAAGAGCCGGCCACAATGTTGCAGGGAATACGTGACTCCAAAGAATCGTTTGATTACCTTTTGTATCAAGCGCCTGTCCCACACATCTGCCGCAATGTTGTGAGCACGGGGCTTCTGCCGCAGTAAAACCTGAAGCATGAGCACGTGTCGCGCGGAAAGTCGGCTGGGAGCCCCTGTACTTACCCTCGCCTTCAATCCCTCGCTACCTGTGGTATAAAGGATTGTTAGCCATTGGCTCACGGCAGCCGAGCTAACGTTAAGTGCGCGGGCAATATCGGTAACGCGCCACCCTTTCTGGCGGAGCTGTGCTGCACGCATCCTACGTTGTTCTAGGAGAGAACGTTGTATTGAGTTTGGCATAATGAGCAAATGTAAGGAACATATGTTCCTTACATACCACCAAGAACTAGGTAGCTAGTATGTTGAGCCCTATGAAAATTCTCTTCGCACATGTTCTCGTTCTTATTCTGGGTGCACAATCCTCCTCTGCGCAGGGTTTGGTCAGTGGTTGGATGCAAGGCAAGGGGCGCAGCGCTGTTGCGCTCACGGGTTTCACCGAGTCCTACAACAGGTATTACGTAGACAAGCAACAAACGTACAATCCACAGTTGGGCACGATTACTACCAGCGGTATTTCCTTGTATCTGGGTGCAGGGATAACGGATTGGTTAGACATTGTTGCAAACATCCCGTATGTGTCGGCATCATCAAATGCGGGCTTTTGGGAGACGATTAGCGGCATGCAGGATCTGCAAGTTGGGATAAAGATTCTCCCCCTATCAATTGATATCGAAGAGTCGCACCTCAATGTGATTGTAGCCGGAATCTTCTCTACGCCGATGTTGAACTATCCAAATGATGCACCCGTTACAATCGGACATCAGGCATCTGGGATTGATGGCCGCATTGCAGCGCAGCTCATGACTCCGGCCGGTGTTTTTGCGATGGCTCAAATGGGGTATTCGGCGCGGGGCAAAGTGATGCTCGACCGGGGGTTTGAAGTAGACGTGCCAGATGCCATTGATGCCGTTGGCCGTATTGGGTGGGGAAGCTCATCGTGGTATGTAGACGTATGGCTTCATCATGTTGTACCACAGTCGGGCACAAACATCGGACCAGGAGTGCCGTTCCCATCAAACGCACAGGGATTAACAAAGGTTGGCGCAACACTTGCCTATCGTGTGATCAATGAATTAAGCTTGATAGGGGGCACAGCAGGTATGCTCACAGGCCGAAATGTTGGCCATTCTACTCGTTTCTCCTTTGGCGTGGCGTATGACCTGCCGATGTGGAACGGCGTTTCGATGTAATCCATTTAATCAAGAACACACACGATGAAAACTACCCAACTTGTTGTAAAAACATTCGCGATTTGCCTGACCGCATTGGTTGCGTCTTCGTGCGATGGCCCAGTTGAAGCGCCAATTGTTCCGGAGCTCATTCCCACATCTAATGACAGCACTGCTATTGCATGGAAGCCGATTCTTGTAGTAGATGTACCGGCTTCGGTGCTACTGCCAGTACCATCAAACGATGAAGGAATGGATGCCGTTAGAGCCGCCGTTGCAGGTAGAACTGAGGCGCAATACCGTAGTATTCGAAGGTGGAATCAGGGGGCGGTACAAGAGTGGAGCGCTATTACCCGGAACCTCATTGCGAAATACAACATCACGCCGGCGGCCGAGCGTAACGCTGACGGCACGTTTACAGGGAGGTTTTTACCTGACCCGGCTAAGCCCCTTGCAAGCCCACCGTTTGGAGCACGTATGATGGCGCTTATTGACGTTGGTGCGTATGACGGGCTGATCCACGCTTGGCGCGCAAAGTATACCACGAGGCGTCCAGCACCATACGTGGTAGATCCGTTGATATCTACAATGGCGCCCGAGACGGGGCTTCCATCGTATCCAAACGAAGACGCAGTTATTGCGAGAATTGCCGTTGAAGTTATCGTGATGCTGTACCCAGGCGAACGCTCGGCAATGGAAGCACTCTACACAGAAGCAACGCAGTCTCGTGTGTGGGCAGGCGTAGCAAGGCCAAGTGATCTTGGTGCTGGTGACTCGTTGGCGAAGTTCATCGTGACGAAGATCAAGGAACGCGCTGCATCAGACAAATGGTTGGGCGCAGACAATCAGGTTGCATGGAAGGCGCTAGAGCCAACAATCGTTACGCCGTGGCCTCGCTGGCGTTGTGCAGAAGCACCAATACGTCCGCCGCTTCATCCATTTGGCGGAGATGTAACGCCATGGAATATTACAAGCGCAGCATCTGTTGATCCAGGTCCGCCCCCACTAGAATCAGACCCGCTATTCCAAGCTGATATCAATGAGATGCGCGAACTCACTAAAAACCGCACACGCGAACAAGTTCGCATCTCAGTGTATTGGGAAGCAGGCAGCGGCACTCAAGGGCCACCCGGGCTATGGATGAAAATGGCAGAGGACCGCGCACGTTCTTCAGGTATGAGCGCCATTAGATCTGCACGTATCATCGCGTATACAGCATGTGCACTGCATGATGCTGCCGTTGCTTGTTGGTACACCAAGTACAAGTACCTCAGTGCCAGACCATGTACCATTGATACGGATATCCCGATGAGCGCTGGATTGCCAAACTTCCCAGGATATACAAGTGGACACAGTAGTTTCAGCGGTGCAGCTGCTGAAATTTTGTCGCACTTCTTCCCCGCAAGTGAGGGTGAATTCCGCTCAATGGCAAAAGAAGCTGCCGATAGCCGAGTGTATTCGCGTATCCATGTGCGTACTGACTGTGAAGTGGGCCTCACGCAGGGGTATAACGTAGGGAAGGCGTCCGTTGAACGTGCAAAGCTCGACGGGGCTGAGTAGTTTTGTGGTCTTCACGAAAAACGAGGACCACTCATGACGTTAGCAGATCTCAACACAGCTCATCACGAAACTCTTGACGCAGCCATGAAGGCCAACGCTGAGCGCACATTTCATGCGCATTGGCCAGAGCCACCCAGCGGAAGGATCTATGGTGAGACCGCAAATGACGACGGACTTGCGGCGTTCCAGGGTCAGCTCAACAAGCACTTCGATCGCCTGTCTGGATCTACTGAATGGATTGGTGAAGAACAATCACCCTACGGATTTCCGTTAGGAATCGCGTATCCAAAAATCAGCACTGATGACCTCATTGCTAGGGCATCCGATGCTCAGATTGTATGGAAAAGTCTCAGCGCAGCAGACCGTGCAGCCATCCTTGTAGAAGCTCTTGAACGCGGCGCAAAACGATTCTTTGAGATTGGCTATGCCACGCAGCATACCACGGGTCAGGGCTTCGTGATGGCCTTTCAGGCATCTGGTCCGCATGCATTCGATCGCGCTCTTGAAGCCGTTGCAATGGCCCTTGCCGCACAAACCTCGTTTGCATCGCAGGTAACGTGGACTAAGCCGATGGGGAAGATCAGTGTAACCATCGACAAAACATATCGCATTGTACCAAAGGGTATTAACCTCGTAGTTGGTTGTTCAACGTTTCCAGTTTGGAATACCGTTCCTGGGATGTTCGCTGGGCTTGCAACTGGGAATAGCGTTATCGTTAAGCCCCATCCTGGCGCAGTGTATCCAATTGCCATTGTTGTTGCTGAGTTGCGCGATACGTTAACATCTTTGGGTCTCGACGCCAACATCATTCAACTTGGTGTTGATTCAATAGAACATCCAATCACGCTTGAGCTGGTTAAACATCCGTCTGTATCCGTGATTGACTACACGGGTGGTCCATCCTTTGGTGCCGTAATCGAACAAGAAGCGGCCGCCTATGGAAAAACGGTGTTCACAGAAAAAGCTGGCGTGAACTGTATAATACTCGACTCTACCGATGACCTAGACAAAGCACTCGAGAACGTTGCCTTCTCACTGACACTTTATTCGGGTCAGATGTGTACTGCTCCTCAGAACATCTTCATTGCCAAGAGCGGAATGCTCGTTAACGCAGAACACGTTTCTGTTGATGAGGTAGCAAGCAAACTCCGTGAAAAAGTTGATGCATTAGTATTTAACGAAAAGTCAGGCCCAACAACGCTTGGAGCAATTCAGAATTCTGCAACAGCAAAGCGCATCGATGATGCACGTGCCCTCGGACTCTCCATCATTCGCCAGAGTGCTGCAGTTGAACAACCAGGATTCGACGGTTCTCGAACATTCTCGCCCCTTATCATGGGCACTGATACAACACAGGCAGATGTATATACCAAAGAGTGGTTTGGCCCTGTATCGTTTCTCATTACTACAGATGGGTTCAACACTTCGGTAGATGAAGTAGTGCGCAGTGTTCGTGAGCATGGGGCTCTTAGTTCACTAGTATATACTACCAACCCATCACATATGCAGAAAGCAGAAGACGCCATTGTTAACGCAGGTGCACCTGTGGCCTTCAACTTCAACAGCTTTGTATGGGTTAATCAGTCAGCAGCATTCAGCGATTTCCACGGAACAGGTGCAAACCCTGCCGGCAATGCTACGTTTGCCGATTGGTCTTTTGTAACCAACCGATATAACGTGATAGGAGTGCGTAAGCAAGCGTAGGGGGGGCGAAAGGGCGAAAGGGCGAAAGGGCGAAAGGGCGAAAGGGCGAAAGGGGTTCGCATTTAGGCGTCACATTCTCGTGCGTTGAATGTACGAGTGTTATATGGCCCTAGAAAATCTTGAGCTATATGCGCTCATCCGAAGCACCTCGGTAAAATGTTATGAGGTTAGCAACTATCTAAAGAACAAGCGAGAATTCAATCTTGCTGATCAGCTTTCACGGGCCGCGCTTTCAATCGGAAATAACTTTGCTGAAGGATATGGACGTGGTGCTACTGGCGAAAGACTGATGCTGATGTTTTACGCCGAAGGGTCTACACAAGAATGTAAAAACTGTATTCTCGCCGCAGCTGATTGCAAGTTCATTGACGAGCTGTTGTCCAAGGAGCTTTGCGCTTTGCTGGGGAGAATCTCAATCGGCATCATAGAGTTCTGCGCATGGATTCTCAAAATAGATCCCGCATATCAAGGATCATACCGAGAACGCGTGGAAATTCGACGCAGCTGGCGCAATAAAAAACGAAAATAGATTTCGCCCTTTCGCCCTTTCGCCCTTTCGCCCTTTCGCCTAAAGCGCCCCCTCAAGGTCTTCCAACAAGTCCTCCACGTCCTCGATGCCACACGATAGGCGCACCAGCCCGCCGGTTACGCCAAGGCGTTCTCGTTGTTCTATGGGGATGGAACCATGCGTCATGCTAACAGGGTGGCAGACGAGGGATTCTACTCCTCCGAGCGACTCTGCGAGTGTAAAGAGACGGAGTTTTTTTGTGACGGCCACGGCACGTTCTAGAGAGCCGAGTTCGATGGAGATCATACCACCAAAGCCCGACATTTGTTTGGCTGCAATGAGATGTTGAGGATGGGAGGCAAGCCCAGGATAATGTGTTTGCTTAATCGCCGGATGTTCTTCGCAGTAGGCGGCGATCTTCGCAGCATTAGATGCGTGACGGTCCATTCTTACGGCCAAGGTTTTAGACGAGCGCAGAAGTAACCAACACTCGAATGGTCCTGGTACGGCTCCTACTGCATTCTGCAGGAATTTTATTTGTTCGGCGATATCCGCATCATTTGTTGCAACAATGCCACTCACGAGGTCGCTGTGTCCACCCAAGTATTTGGTTGCCGAATGAACCACTATATGTGCACCAAATACTTGCGGACGTTGGAAGTAGGGAGACGCAAAGGTGTTGTCTACAACCATGATTGCACCATGAGCGCGAGCAATTTCTGCAACGGCGGCGAGATCAGTGATTGACATCATCGGATTCGTAGGCGTTTCCGTGTATATCATCCGCGTATTGGGCTTGAGTGCTGCTTCTACGTTTTGGACATTCCGCATGTCGACGTAACTAAACGTTATGCCAAACCGAGAGAGAACCTTACTTGTAAGCCGAAACGTACCGCCGTACATATCCTCTGCCATCACCACGTGGTCGCCAGCATTGAGCATGCGCATTACAGTATCTATTGCGGCAGAGCCACTACCGAATGCGTAGGCATGAGAGCCCCCTTCCATAGCAGCAAGGTTTGCCTCCCAGGCAAAACGTGTTGGGTTATGCGTCCTAGCGTATTCAAAACCCTTGTGTTTGCCAATCTCTTCTTGGGCGTAGGTAGAAGTCTGGTAAAGGGGAACGGTTACGGCACCAGTGAGCTCATCGGGCTCTTGGCCAATATGGATGGCCTTGGTAGAGAACTTCATCGGCTCAAGAAAAACTTCTCTGCCTTGCGGAAGTCATTGCCCTGCATGATGCAGATATACACACCTTCGGGCAGGTCTGGAATAGGTTGCGAGTAATCGTGGATGCCGCGGCTTGCAGAGCCCTTGTAAACGTCCATCACCTTCTTGCCCAACATATTGTAGATGCCTACTTCTATCAATTGTTCGTCCAAGGCAACTTCGATGCGGGCAGTAAAAACATCTGCGGAAACACGGGCAAAGACTACTCTGTTTTCTTTTCTGGTGGTGTCTGCGCCAACGTTCACCTTTGCAGAAACCTTTGGTCCTGCTTGTGGGCGGTGTGATCCTAGAGCACGCATCGTTGTAGAAACCGCGCCAGATATTGGCGTGGCATACGATGTAGCGGCTTTTGCGGAACGTTCCTTTGCTGACTCCGCACGCGCAGACGCGGCGCGTTTTGCTTCATCAGCAACGGCGTGCGTGGCACTAACAGCAAAAACGAGGGTAAGAACCCCTATCGTGGCAATTGTTGTACGGATATGGTGGAAGCGGTTCTGCATGACTTTGTTAGACTATCCCAATGACACTAAAATAGTCACTAAAGTTTTATGCACCAACTCCCGTGCCAGAACAAAAAAAAACGGCAGTCCCACTTTTGGGGGTACTGCCGTTTGGTAGAATCGCTTTGCAAGCTATTAGTTCACAACCAGTACCTGCTGGGTAGCTGTGAAGGCCGCGGTGCGGATGCGTAGGAAATACGCGCCGGAAGAAAGCCCTTCGGTAGAGAATTCCATGTGATATTTCCCGGATTGCAGAGGGTTGTTCACAAAGGTCTTGACCGTAACACCTTGGGCGTTCACGAGGTCGAGAATGGTTAGCGAAGAAATCCCCACTCCAAACTCCACGTGAGCCACACCAGTGTTAATTGGGTTTGGCGAGACTGGTGCTAGACTCGGCGTAGTTGCCCCAACACTTACAACACGACGGGTAAGGGCGCAGTTGAAGATGGCCGTTGAATCACCCGTGCTTGATGGAATTTGACATAGACGTGGAAGTGTTACAGCAAGATCTTGTTTGCTTGTGAACTGGGTTGCCAACAGCAACCCAGTCTTGAAGCTAAAGGCGAGACCATTGGTGGCAATTCGATTTCCACCCGTAGCGGTGAACCGCATCCGTGATTGTGTGGCGTTAACGGCAGAAATCACAGGATCGCCAATGGTCCACCCTCCGGCTAATGAAGGACCAATTTGAACCGACCCACTCTGATATGAATTTGTCTCAGTATCGTAGATCACATCTGCGATGAATGCGGTTACATCAGCATTTGCCCAGTCGGTGCTGCTAACAGTCACGCTGAATACCACCGTACTGCCTGGCTCTTTTGAGCCGCCGGCGCCAATGTCGTTCGTGAGATCGAATTGTACCGGAACTACATACCCTATTCCGCTAACATTTGCCGTAACCGTCTTTAACGGATTTGGATTGCCTTGTCCATAGCCCGTAATGTCATACTGAGCAGTGTATGTTCTGTTAGCCCATGGAGCGGCATTTGGTTCTGTTGGTATGAATTGAACTTCAACACGATACGTCTGACCAGCTTGAATTGTAAGCGGCAGGGTGGTAGGTGTGCCTGCTTGGTCAAGGATGCGCACGATCTCGAAGAAGGCAGCGTCTGGACCCGACTCAACGATTTCGCGAACTTCAAGGGGCTTCAGGGAACCCGATGGATTCGAAAGTGGGAAGTCCAAGATCGGTGAGTCGCAATTTGCGCGCTGACGCCCGAAGTCAAGGTCGCCCGTTGAAACATCTGGCTCTGAACAAGATGAAACGTTGAATGTTTCGGCATGCGGGCCGATAGGTACAAGAGTACTTGCATCTTGTCCGTTGCCTGGGGTTGCGTCATGGGTGATCTCAAGCGTGGCGTTAAATGCACCAAGGGCAAGGAACGGACGGGTAAACGACACGTCTATAACTGCGGTTCCGCCTAGTGGTACTACAGTAAACGGTAGAGCAGGCGTGGTTACGATTGCATAGGCCGCAGGTACTCCAGCCGCAAATAGCACCGAGCTTACAGCAAGAGGCATCGTTCCCGCATTCGTAATCGTTATGGTGCGAGCAGTTACTATACCTTCAGGAGTATCGGCGCATGTTAAGTTGATCGGGTCGGTATCAATCTTCGGAAGAATTCCGATGCCCACAAGTATTGCAGTTGGAGGGGCAGAAACTCCTTCCCACACAGAGGTGATATCGGCCGTGAAGCTGGCCTCCGCATTTGGCCTGAACATAACCAGGACGTCTACGCGCATGCCGTTGCTTAGATCGATCGTTGCAACAGGCGTTCCATTGTCGAATAGTCCAACAATCTTAAATACATAGTTGGCTTCAATAGATCCTGCAGGATAATACTTGGAGCCATCTGTAAACGTTACGTCGAGAAGCTTAAGTGCCTGGTTGCCGGTATTCGAAACGGAGCCAAAAGCCTGATGTAGTGTACCTACGCGGCGCTCACGCCAGTCGTAACCTACGATGGTAGGTCCAGGCGCCTGCGTTCTAGCCTTCCAATGTGAAATTGAGTCGGGTCCATCACCATTGTTCGAGAACGTTACATCGATGGAATCAACCGTAATCGTTGGGCTCATAAAACAAACGTCTTTGAGATCAACGGAGGACTTTGGTGCAATTCGAATTGGCAGCGCTGGAGTGAAGGGTGTTGAAAGGATGAAGTTAGTGCTTGCAAAGCCACTGATCGCCGTAACAACGAGTGTATCAGAGCCAGGATTGGTGATCTTCAATCCACCGGTTTTGCATACTCGTTGATCAAGACCTATTGTGCCTGCATCAAAGTCTTCAACAACAATCCGCGGAATTGCGGCAACGCCTGTAATCGGATGAGGGAAGATGCCGCAGGTAGTTCTTACTTCAAGTGTGTCTACGTCAAAGTCCGAACGAACGTCCTTGGTTTCCCTACGGCCGTCATACTTCACGGAGATGGTATGTGTGCCCTTGCTCGGGATTTTAATAACAGGAGGAATTGCACCCGACATTATGGTGTAGTACGTTCCAAGTTTAAGACGTGTATCGGTTAAAGTAACTTCGCCGTCTGAGTTATTCGTAATCGTGATGTCAGCAGTTGCATTGGCACCCAACCGAAGTTTCCCAAAGTTTAACGAGGTTGGATCGAATGAGATTTTATCTGCAAAATAGAAGCAGGTGTCGAATGTTACATTGTTTGCCCAGTCTTGAACGTAATAGACACAGTAGGCATCCATACTCCTATCAATTACATGCCACTCATATTTGAACCGCTTGTAAGACGGATCTCTTCCCATCATCTGATCGGTAACAAGAACAAGCTCATAGTTGTAGCTGTTCATGCCTTCCACGGTGTCAATCAAAGCGATTCCAGATTCTACCTGATCAGAATCCTTTGGCGGCGTGGTGGGTGGATCTGGAATATTTCTTAGCTCAGTTGTTTCAAAGACATAGTCGCCACAAAGTGAGTCGCCCTTGATCCGCGGCGGCATCGTGTCGAACGATGCCGTTGGCCTAAAACCCGCAGCAGCAGGCCAGCCGTAGGCATCAAAGGTACCAAACCCATAGATGTAACCGCCGAAGAACACCTTGCCATTGCTCTTGATTCTGTGCGCAACTGCTTCGGTTCCGAAGTCAATTGTTGCCCAATGAAGACCACCGGGCATTTTTGTGAACTTGAGTGTTGGCGACACAGCCCTGGGGTGGCGCCATACTGGGATTCCGTCAATTTCCAATGACTCCAGGTTCTTGATGTAGTCTGGGCTGGACGTGTCCGTCTTCACAATCAGATTTAATCTGTGTGCGCCGAACTTCGTATTAGTTGGCATCTGGAAGATCGTACTTCCAATGAACTGTTCTTCAGGTGTTACGTTAATCATGAATGGGTCGAGAATTGGATCTCCGTCCCACGATGAAGAACAAGAATATTGCATCACGAAGACCGGCTTGTCTGCCGTCCATACGGAGAAACCACTTGTGATATTTGTTGGAGCTCCCGATTGCGTGATGTCTGCAAACTCTCCGGCCTTAGCTAAATACCCACCCCCTTGGCCGATGAGTTGCTTCGATATCTTATCGTAATACTTCAATGACCACCTAGTATTGGCATCGCGTGCAACAACGCGGAAGACATCGCCCTTGCCCAGCCCATTAGTGTTTAATCGTTGATACTCAACTGTTACGTATTGTTTACCCCACGTTGTGATAGGGGGCGTCATTTCAACGAGGTAATTCCGGCCATTGCCATTCACCAGAAGGTTAGGCATTGTAGTTCGTTCGTGGAAAGAGAGAAAACCGATAGGTCTATCGGCCTTCACCGTACTTCCAGTCAAATCAAAAACCCCGCGTGTCTGTCCGTCTCCCTTAACCATATACACGTCGCCTTCGTCTAGATTAACTTGGAATGGCTGTCCGGTGTTAATCCTCCTACCGTTTGACGTCCGCCCATCAAGTTCGCCTGTTCCCTTAAGATCAATGTTTACGATTGTGCCGTTTTCTCGGGAAATTATGACGAATCCGCCGGCCCAAGGCCTAATTTCTTTGAAATCGTAATACGAAATTGGAATATATTCTTTGCCCCAGGCGGAAACTGGGATGGCTAGGTAACCGTCGGACGTGGCCGTTTTTGAGTTTAGAATATATACTGATATGGGTTTCTTTGCACGAATCCGAACACCCTTCTTGACGCTCTGTTCAGCCTCTCGTATTTCCCATGTCCAATTTGTCTCGCCACGCTTATCCGAAAGCGTGCGAACCTCGTATGACTTCACGGTCTTTTTGTAAACCTTGTTGCCCGCGAAATCTGAAACCTCAATCTCTGTATCAAAGGCTGAAGCTACATACACCTCGAGGTCGTTGGTTGGGTAAGGATTGAGCTCGTTAGGAGGGATGGCAATCCAAAACTCGGTTCCCAGAGCCCCGTTAACATCAAGCATTTCCTCGGCACTAGGGAGCTTCCGTTGGGCTGTTACCCCAGAAACTGCAGCGAGAGCCAAAACTAAACTAAGTAGCAAACGCAGAGCGTAACGCTTACCCATGAATTCCTCCAAACATCAAAAAGTCATACCAATTTTCATGCGAATAGACCACAATTAGGATCCATTGCCACTATGATAAACAAAATTGCAACCAATGAGTTACAGAAAATGATAGGATAATGATATTTGGAGTCTATTTGACCAATAAAGCCTGCGCAGAGTGGGAGTTTGAGCTAGTAATTCGCACCACGTAGATGCCCGTGGGCAAGGCGCTAACATCAACTGATACCCTTGTTAAATTATCTAGGCGACTAGTAAACACTGCGTTTCCAATCAGATCTAGAATTTCCAAGCGAGTGGCCCGAAAAACAGATGCCCAAGACACTGTACAAGCACTCTGAGCAGGGTTTGGATGAAGGCTAAGCTGTGCTAACTCAACTGGCTCTGACTCTACATCGGTTACGGCGGTATACTGAACTGTATCCGATACGGTGTTTCCTGCCCAATCCGCTACGTTGTAGTAGCTATGAGCGTTCTTCGTTGAGTCGATTACCGTCCAGGTAAATCTGGCCTCCGTTGTCCTCGGCTCTCTCTTGAACGTAGTATGCGTGAGAAGTGCATACCGCATGTTTTGGACGTTTTCGGTGATAAAAGAAATGGCCTTTAATCCAGACTCTTCTTGAAATTTTGTCCCCAGGCAGTCAGTTGGCACGTTTGCGTCGGTACGTAGTTCGGAAACCTGCCTTGTGTAGACGCCTTTAGCGTACGAAACAGCCGCAACTTCAGGACGTAGGCTATCTATAGGTAGGCCCGCTAGGCACGAAATGGAATCAACTGTACGATTATCAGCCCAGTCTTGGACATAAAAAACGGCGCGGGCATCCAATCTCGGGTTGGATACATTGACCGAGAATTCGGTTTGTGTTGTGCGGAGTGGGCGGCGCAATTCTGCTGCCGAGGGCCCAAGAATCTTAATGTTATAACTGCCCTTTCCAACTACCGTGTCCACCCGGGCAATGCCCCTTTCCACCTGGTCAGTGGCTTGGGGATTGGCCGAGACAATGGCTGGAAAATTTCTTGCCTCTGTTGCGGCATAATTGAACCTACCAGGAGTTTTTGTTCCTTTCACAAGAATAGGGGGCATCGTGTCCAGTGTGCCAAGCTCGGCTAGCAGTCCGCCAAGAGGCCAACCATAAGCGTCAAAAGCTCCGAATCCATAGATATAGCCACTAAACGACAAATTTCCATTAGAGGTTACCTTATGTGCGAGGGCATCAGACTCAAAGTCAATCGTTGCCCAGTGAAAACCGCCGGGCATCAGTGAAAATTTGAGCTTAGGCGAGACAGCACTTGGGTGGCTCCATACCGGGATGCCGTCAATTTCAAGCGATTCTAGGTTCTTAACGTAATCCGGACTTGCAGTATCTGTCTTAACAATCAGATTAAATCTATGCCTCCCGAACTTCGCATTTGTAGGTGTTTGGAAAATCGTGCTTACAATGAACTGCTCTTCTGGCGTTACATTAACCATAAACGGGTCTAGAATAGAATCGCCGTCAAACGATGAAGAACACGAATATTGCATCACGTGAATTGGCTTGTCAGCTTCCCAAACGGAAAATCCGTACGGTAATGTCCGAGGCTCCCCAGATTGAAACAAGTCTACAAAACCACCTGCTGTTTCAATGATGCCGCCCGAACTTCCTACTAGTGCCTTACTCGTCAAATCGTAATACATCAACGTCCAACGTGTTCCCGGTTCTTTCGCAACCACTCGAAACATGTCGCCACGTCCCATCCCGTTTACATTCCCCCTTGAAAATTCCTTGGTGATATACCTTTTGCCCCACGTGTTAACAGGCGGAAGCATTTCCACTAAGTGATTCCGCCCGTTTCCATGAATCAACATGTTGGGCATGGTTGTGCGTTCATGAAACGATATCAGGCCAATGGGTTTGCTCGATGTAATGGCAGACCCGGTAAGGTCGAACGTACCCCGCGTCTGCCCGTCCCCCTTTACCATGTATACGTCGCCAGCATCGAGGGTAACTGATATGGTTTCTCCAATTCTCTTCCCTCCGGCGGTTACTGCGTCACTACCGCCTGCGCCGCGTAGCGCCATTTGAACTGACGTTCCATCCTCAGACGCAACTACCACAAAACCACCGGCCCACGGCTTGAATTCTTTGAAGTCATAATATCCTACATGAACATACGATGCTCCCCAACCAGAAACTGGTATTGCTAGGTAGCCGTCTGAGGTATTTGTTTTTGAGTTAAGAACATACACACAGATTGGCTTTTCGGAAGTAATCCGTACACATTCTTGACGTTCTGTTCTGGCTCTCTGATCTCCCAGGTCCAATTCGTTTCTTCACGGTTGTCAGAGAGAGTGCAAATCACGTAGGCTGCAATTTCCTTTTTGAACGTCTTACCACCCCCAAAATCAGTTACGGTTATCTCCGTATCGAACTGGGAACACACGTAAACTTCAAGCCCATTGGTTGGGTACGGATTAAGCTCATTGGGCGGAACTGCAATGAAGAATTCCGTCCCCTGCATAGAATTCACGCTATTCAGCGCATCTAACGCCACCTTGGGGGCTTGCGCGCGCATTTGCATCATTGCACAGATTGTTACAGCTATCAGGAAGGTGTAACGTACCATGGCGAATACCCCGTTAAATAAGGCGCAAATTCAAAGATAGTAGCAAGCAAGCGTCGTGCCGATTCGTTTCATAGTTTTGCGTTGGATTTTCTCCACGATGAGATACAGATCAGTATGACCGTCGAAACTAAACAATCGATCGATTTCAATAACACGACGTTCTCAAACGAACGTCGTTCCCCAGAGGAATTGGCCCCCATTGCAAATGAGATCCGCCGGGATATTATCAGAATGCTGGTGCGGGCGGGCTCTGGTCATAGCGGTGGCCCTCTTGGCTCCGCAGATATCTTTGCCACGTTGTATTTCGGTGGTTATATGAGGTATGAGGCCAAGGATATGAAGGCGCCTCGCGACCGATTTGTCCTCTCTGCTGGACACATGGCCCCAGTTATGTACGCAGCATTGGCAAATGCTGGTTGCTACCCTAAAACGGAGCAGGAAACACTTCGAAAGTACAATACGCGCCTTCAAGGTCACCCAGGACGCGACATGCACCTGCCAGGCATAGAAACATCATCTGGCTCACTTGGTCAGGGTATCTCGATTGCTGTGGGTATGGCTATGAGCGACAAACTCATAGACAAGAATGACCGACGAGTGTTTACGCTAACAGGCGATGGTGAACTGCAAGAAGGTTCTGTATGGGAAGCCGCTATGTGCGCTTCAAACTACAAACTCGATAACTACTGCTGGCTTATTGATAACAATGACTGCCAGATTGATGGTCGTGTACCAGACGTAATGAACGTCTATCCAATTGATAAGAAATGCGAAGCCTTTGGGTTTGATACGATCGTTGTAAATGGTCACGACTTTGCAGATCTCATGCGTGGGTTCGACCACTTCTTAGCTAATCAGAAAAACGGAACGGGTAAACCAACAGCCATCATCTGTCAGACGTTTATGGGGCATGGCGTGTCGTTTATGAATGATAAGTTTGAGTGGCATGGAAAGCCCCCTACAAAGGACCAGGCAGTTGCTGCATTGGAAGAGCTGGCAAATGCCGAGTGACGAAATGACGAAATGACGAAATGACGTATCACGAATGATAGATTGAAACTGAAAATGGAACTTCTTGGATCAAAACCTACACGCTTTGGATTTGGTGACGGACTCGTTACTCTTGGCGAGCGTCACAGCAACGTTGTTGTTCTTGGTGGGGACATCACAGGTTCGGTGATGACGTCGCTATTCAGAGACAAATTCCCAGATAGATTTTTCTCTATTGGTATTGCCGAACAGAATGCTACAACTATAGCCACAGGACTTGCACTGAGTGGGAAGATTCCATTTTTTGCATCGTATGGGGCTTTCTGTGCGCTTCGAAATGCAGACCAACTTCGCATCTCTGTTGCCTACAACGAGGCCAACGTAAAAATCGGTGGAGGTCACGCAGGAGTTAGTGTGGGCCCAGATGGCGCCACGCACCAGATCCTAGAAGAAGTAGCTTTCTTGCGGACACTTCCTCATATGACGTTGATTGTTCCTGCAGACTACGAAGAAGCAAAGAAGGCAACGATTGCGATGGGCGAAATGGTTGGCCCTGCCTACATACGCTTTGGTCGGTCACCCGTTCCACTCTTCACAACGCCCGATACACCGTTCGTACTCGGAAAAGCAAACGTTGTCCGTGAAGGTTCGGACGTCGCGATTATTGCCAATGGTGCTCTCGTTTGGGAAGCACACCTTGCGGCTATCGAACTTGCCAAGCGCGGGATCTCGGCACGTATTGTAAACGTTCACACCGTAAAGCCATTTGACTTTGAAACAGTAACTGCCGCTGCCCGCGAATGTGGATGTGTTGTTACTGCAGAAGAACATCAAGTGCATGCTGGCCTTGGCGGCGCCGTTGCTGAATGCACCGGGAAGAATGCGCCTGTGCCGATTGAATTTGTTGGCGTAAAGGATTCTTTCGGTGGCTCTGGCGAACCAGAAGAGTTGATGGTGAAATTTGGTCTAACATGGAAAGAGATTTACGCTTCGGCCCTCGTGGCAATGGAGCGTAGAGACAAGGGCAGCACCGGCGTGCGCGCAATCAAGGACGTTCCTGTCTACTCTGCCTGATCGCATCACTGAATCATTCAATGACTACTGAGCGAGACACCGTCCGGATCGACATCACGGATCCAATACTCCTGCGCGTTGCTGCATTGGCCAACGAGCAAGGAACAGAAGCATACGTTGTTGGCGGATATGTGCGTGATGCGCTCATGGGGCGCCAACGCACGGATATTGATATCACGGTTGTGGGTGATGCACTGGCCTTTGCTCGCAACGTAGCCAATGTTTTTCGATCAAAGACCGTGGAGTATGAACGTTTTAGAACAGCAATGGTACCCGTAGACGGTCACCAGCTTGAGTTTGTGGGCACACGAAGCGAGAGGTATCAAGCCGGAACGCGCAATCCCGTTGTAACGGAAGGAACGCTTGATGATGATCTCCGTAGGCGCGACTTCACCGTTAACGCAATGGCCGCCTCGCTGCAAGCGCACAACCTTGGTGAAGTTGTGGATCTCTTCCATGGCATTGAAGATCTAGAACGTAAGGTTCTGCGCACTCCGCTAGATCCAACGGTAACAATGAATGATGATCCGTTACGAATGATGCGTGCTGCACGTTTTGCCGCGCAGCTTGGATTTAGTCTTGAACCAGCAGTTACAGAAGCGATTGCGTCGATGGCCAAACGCATCGATATTATATCGCAAGAACGAGTGACTGATGAGTTTCTCAAGATATTGGCTACGCGAAAGCCAAGTGTTGGACTCAATATCTTATTTGAAACGGGGCTCCTAGAACACGTATTCCCAGAGGTGCACCGCCTTGCAGGGGTTGAACTTGTTAGTAACGGCTCGCGCGAATACCGCCATAAGGATGTGTTCTTTCACACGCTACAAGTTCTCGATAATCTTGCGCAGTTCTCCAACAACATTTGGTTACGGTTTGCTACACTGATGCATGATATTGCCAAGCCGCGAACGAAACGATTTGTTGAAGGCGTTGGATGGACCTTTCATGGTCACGAAGAAGTGGGCGCACGATGGCAGGATAAAATCTTCCGTAGAATGAAGCTCCCTATGCAGCACCTGCCCTATGTTGAGACTATTGTTAGGCTCCATCAACGTCCGATGAAACTCGTGGATGAAGGCGTAACCGATTCTGCAATACGCAGACTCGCCATTCATGCAGGAGATTCGATAGGTGATCTCTTCATGCTCTGCAGAGCAGATATCACTACAAGGAACGAAAACCGAGCTGTCAAGTATCTGCGTAACTATGCAGTTGTGGAAGCTAAAGTAGAAGACGTGCGCGAGCGCGATAACTTACGCGCCTTCCAAAGCCCCATTCGCGGTGAAGAAATCATGCAGATCAGCGGTCTAGGGCCAGGCAGGGTTGTGGGGTACATGAAATGGATGATTGAAGAGGCGATTATTGAGGGAGAAATTCCAAACGACTGGGAAGCTGCCCGTGCCTACTTGCTAGATCATCTAGATGCATGGAAAACTGAAGGTGTAACGGCTGAGTTTGCAAGAAGAGGGTAGGGGAGAATGACGAGATGACGAATTACTGGGAGTGTGAGTCATGAAGATTATGGCATATGCTGGAATTGAGCCAACGATACAGGAAACTGTATTTATAGCCGATGGTGCAGTAATTCTCGGTGACGTACATATAGGCAAAGACTCATCTGTGTGGTTTAACGTTGTGATTCGTGGAGATGTTCATGAGATCCGCATTGGTGAACGCACGAACATTCAGGATCTTTCGATGCTACATGTAACGTACAACAAACACCCGCTTCATATAGGCGATGGTGTTACAATTGGTCACTGTGCAATGTTACATGGATGCACCATAGAAGATTATGCTCTCATTGGCATGAACGCAACAATTTTAGACGGTGCTGTAATCGGTCACCACAGCATGATTGCAGCCGGTGCTGTTGTTCGAGAAGGATTTGTTGTGCCACCAGGGACGTTGGTGGCTGGCGTGCCAGCAAAAATTATCCGCGAGCTCTCAGGTGCAGAACAAGCCAAACTTGAACAATCTGCTCAGAATTATGTTGACTATGTAGCTTCGTATCGTGCTAACACAAACGTGAGGACACAACGATGAATCAGAAGAAATCTCTTGGCTCGGCTCTTGTTACGATTCTCGCATCAAGTTTTTTATGCTTTGCACTTACCGTTGCTGCGGCCATCGCTACAGGCGAATGGCTCTACCTTGTTGCTGGCGTGCTCTTTGTTATTAGTGGCCTTGCTGGTATATGGGTGGTGCGTTCACTTCAGAAAAAGATCGGTTAACCGTGAACGAATCTGCTTCCTCAGCTATCGTGTTGCCAACGTTGCGCCAGGACATCCAGATCTCTGTACATCTTGAAGATGGCGAGAACTACCTTGTGCTGCACGACGTGTTTGGAGTAGCAGAAGGGCCGATTATGGTGCATGAGGACATGCTTGATGTGCTTCAGGCCTGCAACGGGGTTACCTCGCTTCAAGACCTAGCTGCATCCGCTGGAGTTGAGACGAATGGTCCAGAAATGACCAGACTCATGGTCTTTCTCGGTCAAATGGATCAGATGGGATACATGCATGGAGAACGTTACAAGAGCCTACGTGAACAAGCCAATCACGATTGGGATATACTTGTTGAGCGGCCCGCTGTGTGTGCTGGTTCTACATATCCGAGCGATCCACAAGAGCTTCGTACGTTCTTAACCAACGTTATGCGCATCAAGCCCGAACGTAATGCTCCAACGTTGCCTCAGGCCAAAATGGCCTTGATCCCACATATCGACTTTAGAGTTGCGCCTCACGCCTATAACCCGGGCTTTGAGGCCATTGCGAATCATCCGTCAGACGTTGTGGTATTGGTTGGAACATCACACTACTGGTCCAACGATGCATTCATCCTTACGGAGAAGTCCTACACTACACCGTTAGGCACCGTTGCTACCAACGTAGATCTTGTCCGTACGCTCGCTGCCAGCTTACCGGGCGTTTCATCAACCGACTTTGCCCACAAGCCCGAACACTCCTTAGAACTGCACATTGTATGCCTCCAGCACCTTTGGGGAAAGAGGAATTTCTGCGTTGTACCACTACTGGTAACGAGCACCGCACTCGATGGCGATACAATTCAGAGTGCTGCAACCATACTCCGAGACGTGCTCCCGGCAGACGCTTTATGGATTGTTAGTGGTGACTTAGCCCATGTTGGCAAGAAATTCGGGGATGAAGTGCCCGCATCTGCCATGATAGATGCTGTAAAGGGGGCTGATCAGCTCCTTTTAGATCAAATGAGGGCTGCCTCCCCAGAAGGCTATCATCAAGAGATATTGGCAACCGATTATGCGTACCGAATTTGTGGCCATGCCCCTACAGTACTTGCACTTACGGCCACAAGACCCACCAGCGGAGAAGTGGCAGCATATGACGTTTGGGAGGAAGAAGAGACCCAAAGTGCAGTGTCTTTTGCCACCGTTTTATGGCATTGAACACACAATTATCGATTCTCATTTGGCTAAAACCCGCCACTCCCGTATGTTTGCAAGCTCTAACAAATCCAATGTGACGCAGGAGCCCCTTACGGGGAATGACCATGAATCAGCACGGTAAGATCACCAAATCCATACGCGAGCAGGATGTAACGCGCGCTTGGTGGGTTGTAGACGCCTCCGGTTTAACCGTAGGGCGCCTCGCCACTCAGCTTGCAACAGTCCTTCGCGGTAAGCATAAAGCTCTGTTCACTCCACACGTTGACTGTGGCGACTTTGTAGTTGTTATCAATGCAGACAAAGTAGTGATGGAAGGCAAACGCGCAGAACAGAAAGAATATTTCCACAATACCGGATATCCGGGTGGTGGCCGAATGCGTCCTTTCTCAAAGCTCATCCTAACTAGACCAGAAGAGATCGTGGAACTCGCCGTGAAGGGCATGCTACCGAAGAACTCGCTTGGACGCATCATCGTCAAGAAGCTCAAGGTGTATAGCGGTCCAGAGCATCCTCACGCCGCGCAGCAACCACAACCATACGAGTTGCCGTATTTGCACCTCGGAACGAAGTGATCACGGAGAATTCATGAAGACGTATGCAGGAACTGGCCGTCGCAAAACAAGTGTTGCACAGGTTCGCCTAACAAGCGGAACTGGCCACGTGATGGTTAACCGCCAACCGATTGAAGAATATTTCACCGTTGAGACGTACCGTCGAGACGCGCTGTTACCGCTTGAGCTCACAAAGACCAACCAACAGTTTGACGTTTTTGTAAACGTCCGTGGTGGAGGCAAGAGTGGTCAAGCAGGTGCGGTTCGCCTTGGTGTAGCACGTGCATTGGTGATTTACAACGAAGAACTGCGTTCTGCACTTCGTCCAGCTGGTGTCCTTACTCGTGACCCACGAATGGTAGAACGCAAGAAGTACGGACAGAAGAAGGCTCGTAAGCGCTTCCAGTTCTCCAAGCGTTAAAAACTCGAAAATTAGACGACTCGAAATCACACACATGTGTGGGAATTCCTCTGGTGGAGCCTTTTCAGTATGAGAAGGTCCGGAGGTTCGAACCACGCAGAGGATTCATCCACAACAACTTAGAGGTAGAATATGCCAGCAGTCACCGTTGAGGCACTGCTCGAAGCCGGAGCACACTTCGGCCATTTGACACGCAGATGGAATCCCAAGATGCGGAACTTCATTTTTATGGAGCGCAATGGGATCCACATTATTGATCTGCGTAAAACACAGCTTTTGATCGACATCGCACGTGAGGCTGCGTTTGAAGTAGCATCGCAAGGCCGTGGTGTATTGTTTGTAGGAACAAAAAACCAGGCAAAAGGATCAATCGAAACAGAGTCTAGGCGTTCACATTCCAACTACGTTTGCGAACGTTGGTTGGGCGGAATGCTTACAAACTTTACAACGATCCGTAAGTCCATCAAGCGTCTTGGTCTGATCGACAAGATGGAGATCGACGGTACGTTTGAGAAGATCACCAAGAAAGAGCGCCTTATGCTTGGCCGTGAGCGCGACCGTCTGCGTAAGGTTTTCGGCGGTATCGAGGACATGACGCGTATCCCAGGGTTGCTCTTTGTTGTAGACATCAAGAAGGAACACTTGGCGATCAAGGAAGCAAAAATTCTCGGCATCCCTGTTATCGGTATCGTTGATACGAACTCCGATCCAGGAGATGTTGATTATCCAATCCCAGCAAATGATGACTCAATCAAGTCTGTAGACCTTATCACAAAAGTTATTGCTGATGCTATCGCTGAAGGCCGCGAAATCGTTCGTGTAAAGACAGCTGAGTTTGCAGCAGCCGGTGAAGCCGCACATAAAGACACCGAGAGCGACGACTCCAAAGTCCGCCGCCAACTACGTACTCGCAAGGGAACAGGTAAAGCAGAAGGTGCCGAATGATCAGCCCGCAAACAGTAAAAGAACTCCGGGAAAAGACCGGGGCTGGAATGGCCGACTGCAAAAAAGCGCTTGAAGAATCCGGTGGAGACATGCAATTGGCCATTGAGTGGCTTCGTAAGCGTGGTGCCGCTTCTGTTGCAAAACGCGCAGACCGTGATGCCAACGAAGGGATTGTAATTGTTCGAACGTCCGATGATAGCAAGACGGCCGTGATTGTAGAAGTGAACTGCGAAACAGACTTTGTTGCTCGCAACGATGAGTTCATCGCTTTTGCCAGTGCAATTGCTGACGCGATTCTTGCACAACCAGTTGCATCTGAAGATGAACTTTGGACGCGCCCATCTGGTAGCAAAACACTTGGAAACCTTAAGGACGAGATTCTTGCAAAGTTCAGCGAGAAGATTGGCCTGCGCCGTTATGAGCGTGTTACCACAAGTGGCCACATCACTGAATACACACACGCGGGCTCTCGCCTGGGTGTACTCGTTGAATTTGATGGGGCTTCGGCTAACGAAAATGCAAAGCCGTTTGCTCGTGATGTTGCTATGCAAGTAGCAGCAATGCAGCCGATGTTCGTTGATCGTTCACAAGTGAACGAGAGCGTGTTGTTGGCAGAGCGCGAAATATACAAGCAACAAGCGTTGCAAGAAGGCAAGAAAGAAGACATTGCAGAACGTATTGCCCAAGGCAAGCTTGGAAAGTTTTACGAGGAGCAAGTTCTTATCGAACAAACGTTTGTTAAGGATCCTAGTAAGAAGGTTTCTGACGTGATTGCTGAAATCGGTAAGGTCTCTGGTGGTGATGTTAAGGTAGTCTCGTTTGTTCGGTATAATCTTGGCGACAAGATTTAACACGTTCCTTCATCGTTTGATGGGGTAGCCATGGCTCCGCTTTATAAGCGCATCCTGCTCAAGCTCAGTGGAGAATCACTGATGGGTGAGCAACAGTATGGCATCGATCCAAACGCGCTCCGCGCGTTTGCTGAAGACGTAAAGGAAGCCCACAATCTTGGCGTCCAAATGGGCGTTGTATTTGGTGGTGGGAACATATACCGCGGTGTGCAGTCCGAGAGCATGGGCATTGATAAGGTGTCTGGGGACCATATGGGCATGCTCGCTACTGTCATCAATTGTATCGCATTTCAGAATGCCCTAGAGTCGCTCGGTGTACCAACGCGACTCCAGACGGCTATACGTATGGAACAGATTGCTGAGGCCTTCATACGCCGGCGTGCAATGAGGCACCTCGAAAAAGGTCGAGTAGTTGTCTTTGCCGCTGGCACAGGAAATCCGTACTTCACTACCGACACAGCCGCTGTATTGCGAGCAGTAGAAATTGAAGCAGACGTTATTATCAAAGGAACGCGTGTTGACGGGATCTACGACAAAGACCCTGAGAAACATTCCGACGCTCTGCGGTATACCCATCTCACGTATAAAGAGACGCTGGACCGCAATCTTCGCGTGATGGATATGACTGCCATTACAATGGCACAAGAAAACAAAAAGCCGATTCTTGTTTTTAACATGAACGAACGTGGTAACCTGAGACGGCTCATGTTGGGGGAACCAATTGCAACGATTGTTAAGGAGTAAATCATGCCAGTAAAGAACATCGTAGATGATGCTGCCGTCACAATGCATAAAGCAGTGGAACATGCGGAGCATTTGCTCGCAAAGGTGCGCACCGGCAGGGCCTCGGCGTCGTTGCTCGACGCCATCAAGGTGGAGTATTACGGCGAAGCAACGCCTCTGGCCCAAGTAGGTAGTGTCTCCGTTCCTGATGCACGGTCAATCGTCATTCAGCCATGGGACCGCACCGTACTGCCGTTGATCGAACGTGCTATCCTTGCCGCAAACCTGGGCATAACGCCACAAAGTGATGGTCAGATCATCCGTATCTCTGTTCCGCCCCTTACTGAAGAACGTCGTAAAGACCTCGTAAAACAATGCAAGAAGATGGCCGAAGAAGCAAAACTTGCCGTTCGTAATGTTCGCCGTGATGCAAACGAAGAACTAAAGGTTGCAGAGAAGAAAGAGCACTATAGTGAAGACGACCGTAAGCGTGGTGAAGACGACATCCAGAAGCAGACGGACAAATACATCAAAGAAATTGATGCGGTGCTAGCAGCCAAAGAGAAGGAAGTAATGGAGGACTAGCCTCCCATCCGGAATTGGCTATCACCACGTATTTTCAAAAACACTGTACTAGAGATTTGTATGCGTACGTTTTTGCTTACCCTCGTTGTGCTGGTTTCAGCCGCAACAGTTCACGCCGGTGAAGGTGGCACAACCTTCCGCGTAATCACTCAATGGAGTGAGGCTCTTGATATGGCAAAGGCCCAGGGTAAGCCGATCTTCCTTGATGCGTACACCGATTGGTGTGGCTGGTGCAAGGAGATGGACAAGAAAACGTTTAGCAACGCAAGCGTTGCAAAGGTGATGAATGAGTCCTTTGTTTGCGTAAAGATGGAGATGGAAACAGGCGAAGGAATAGACGTTGCAATGAAATACCGGATCTCATCCTATCCGTACTTCATGATCTTTGATGCTAACGGAATGCCAACGTATCGCTCTGCAGGATTTGAGCCCACAGAAGCGTGGCTGGTTTCGCTAGAGAAAATGAAGGACCCATCAAAGAAGCTTAAGGCGCCAGGTATCACAGCCGGCATCAAGATGGAATGGCCCGAGTGGCATCGCGAATCGTATGCAAAAGGTAAAGCACGGAAGTTTCCGGATACTGCAGTTGTGCGGTCTTGGTTAGAGAAATACCCAAACAAGTTCGACGAGATGGCATGGAGCGTTATGCTTCGTTACGATATGGGGGAACGCTGGGAAACGTTTGCGTTGGCCAATGAAACGCAATACGTTAGCCGCTACGGCACTGAAGTTAGTACTCTGCACGAAAAACTTTCGCAGCGCACGTTTATGGCGGCTGTTGCCACCAAGAACCCAGCATTGCTTGATAAAGCAGTTGCATTGTCAGACCCGGAGTCGGCAGACCAAGCACAGCTATTGCGCCTGCGTTATGGAGCAATGTACGGTCAACGCGTTCAAGACTGGAAGATGGTAGGGGGCTCAGTGCGAGCAATGTCTATACGCCCTGATGCTATTGAGAACTCTAACATGATCAATGAATTCTCTTGGACGATGTACGAGAAGTGTCCAGATAAAGACGCACTTGCTGATGCGGCATGGGCCATGGGAAAAATCACGAAAGATGCCAACACAGATTGGGCCCTTGTAGATACGTATGCCGCAGTTCTGTATAAGTCTGGCCAAACGGATGATGCCAAGATTGCCGCCAAACGTGCGATTGAATTAGGCACCGCTGAAGGTGCAGACGTCAAAGAAACGAAGGCGCTACTCGAAAAGATCAAGGCAGGTAAATGAGCTCGAGGGCTGTAGTCCTTCTTTCAGGGGGAATGGACAGCTGTGTTACCCTTGCGCGGGCCTTAGAAGACGGCCATGAAATTTCAGCACTACACGTAAACTACGGTCAACGAACCCAAGCTCGTGAGCTTCACGCCTTCAGCCATATCTGCGACCACCATTTGATTGCTAGCAGACTTGTGGTAGACATCTCGCACCTAGCCGCAATTGGCGGTAGCAGTTTAACCGACCCCGCCATTGAAATCGACGATGCGGTGCTGCAAAACACTGAGATCCCAACCTCGTATGTTCCATTTCGTAATGCGAACATCCTCGCCATCGCCGCTAGTTGGGCAGAGGTGCTAAATGCGCATTCAATCTATATCGGCGCTGTTGAGGAAGATTCCAGCGGATACCCCGATTGCCGTGATGTGTTCTTCAGAGCTTTTGAGGACGTAGTTAGGCTGGGAACCAGGCCTGGTTCTGATGTGGCGATTGTAACGCCCCTTATTCATTTTTCGAAACGAGCTATTGTTGAGGAAGGTGTGCGGCTTTCCGCTCCACTCCATCTTTCATGGTCATGTTATCGTAGCGAAGAAAAAGCTTGCGGCACGTGTGACTCGTGTGCACTTCGCTTACGGGGCTTCCAGCAAGCCGGCATTGTAGACCCTATAAACTATGCTATCCGTCCACGGTATTTGTGAAACCTGTGCAGCACGATACTAGCCAAGAGCGTCTATAAATCCGACGTCTATACGTAGTCCAACTACCAATCAATCAATCAGTTACGGCGTATTCCGTACGTATAACGTGGCATATTGAAGAGGCTATCCATGAATCGTACTTCTACGGTTGAGCGCAGATGTTTATACCCCCTAATTTTGCGGTCTACTGAGAAAGATTTTTTGCAATTACGTATTTGGGTGTAATGAATCGCTGGCTCATTCTTTTTCTATCATTTGCGATAAATAGTGCGGTTGCGTTTTCACAGACGCAGCTTGCTAGGACAGTAGTTGCAAGTGGTGGAACGCTAGCTTTGCCGTCTGCTGATGGGGTGATGTTCATGTCATCTACTATCGGCCAAACATTGATTCTTGCCCAAGCCAAACCAGATAGTAGCAGTGTGTTTCAAGGTTTTTGGGTGCCCGTTGCGTATGGTCTCGTAGGCGTAGATGATGGTTCAGACAAAGAAATGACCGGCGAAATCAGTAACTACCCAAACCCCGTTGTAACATCTACAACCATCCGTTTTTCGGTTCCCATGGACGGTAGGGTAAACCTGCGCGTCTTTGGCCTTGTTGGAGACCTTGTTAGAACGGTTGTAGTAGACCTATCCGCTGCCGGATCCCAAGAAATACTCCTCATGGCAGTAGACGAACTAGGGGCTCCACTTGCGAGTGGCACGTATTTGTACGAAGTAGAGGGCACTACGGCCTCTGGTTCTCCCTTCCGCCGCACGCAGCGGCTTAACATCCTCCGATAATGAACTTCACTTTGGTTAGCAGTATGAACCGTTCCGTCCGTTTTGGCCTGTATTCGCTCCTCGTGGGTGTATTGGTCGCAGTAGCATCGGTTGTATCCTTGGCGCAAATTCCGCGCCTCATTGCCTATCAGGGACTGTTAACCCAACCTTCTGGGCTTCCATTGCCGGATGGTTCGATTAATCTGGTGTTACGGCTCTATGACGCTCCAACTGGTGGCAATCTAGTATGGGAAGAAACGCAGCCAGTTACTATTGTTAGGGGGCTTTTCAATGTAGTACTAGGTGCTAACGTTCCCCTGACGGCTGTTGACTTTTTCAACGGTCAGTTCTACCTAGAAACTGCTATTACTGGTCAAGCCCCTTTCCCTCGTACTCGTTTGGCAGTGGTGCCGTATGCAATACGCGCTGAATTTGCAGAGAGCGCTGGGAAGCTAGAGGCGAATGCAACAGGTGTTGTTCGGTCGCTCAATGGTGGCCAGGGAGATCTTGTTATCAGTGGTAGCAGCGGTATCTCTGTGTTGCGTTCTGGTGATACGATTAGAGTTCAGTCAACAATCACAGTAACCGGCATTGAGTCTTTGGCCAGTCCTGAAGGAACGATCAACGTTACGAACCCGAGTGGACCAAACACGTTTGTAGACGTTAGAGACGGCGCCATTACTACGCAAAAACTCGCCGATGGTGCTGTAACAACAGCTAAGCTCGGCAACGGGACTGTTACATCAACGAAGGTTGTTGATGGAGCCATCACGCTTCAAAAGCTTGCTCCAGGTATTATTCCAACAACGCTTCCTCCATCTGGTGCTGCTGGTGGAGATCTCACTGGCACATATCCAAATCCGCTGATTCTTAACGGTGCGGTAACTACGCCAAAGCTTGCAGACAATAGCATCACAACGCCAAAGATCTCGGATGGGGCAATATCCACTCCAAAGATTGCAGACAATGCTGTTACGAGTCAGAAACTTTCGCCCACAGGCGTAACCGCAGGCACGTTTGGTAATTCGGTGAACATCCCACAAGTAACAGTGGACGACAAAGGTCGCGTTACTGGCGTTGTAAATGTACCGATCGGAAACTTCCCATTCATCGTGCCAGCTGGTGGCGATCTTACGGGTACGTATCCTAATCCGCTGATTGCGCCTAATGCAGTTACAACGATAAAAATTCTTGACGGCAACGTAACAACTCCGAAGCTTGCGGACGGAGCAGTGACAAATGCTAAACTTGGCTCTAACTCCGTTGCGGGCGATAAAGTTGTTGATGGATCACTCACAGCTAACGATCTAGCTCCTGGAACAATCCCAACAACACTTCCTCCGTCTGGTGTAGCAGGTGGCGAGCTTACAGGAACGTATCCAAACCCGCTTATCCTCAATGGTGTTGTTACCACTCCAAAGATTGCTAGTGGCGCTGTTGATAACACGAAACTTGGTAGCAACTCTGTTACAACAGACAAGATTCTAGACGGCACAATCATTTTGGCGGACCTTGCTCCGGGACTCATCCCAGCAGTGTTCCCGCCATCGGGTGCTGCGGGCGGAGAGCTTACTGGCACCTATCCTAACCCACTCATCCAGAATAACGTGATTACCACGTCAAAGCTTGTGGATGGTTCGGTTACGAATAGCAAACTCGGTGTAAACTCTGTAACAACAGAGAAGATTCTCGACGGAACGGTTCAAGCCGTAGACCTTGCACCTGGAACAATCCCAACAACACTTCCTCCGTCTGGTGCAGCAGGTGGCGAGCTTACAGGAACGTATCCAAACCCTCAGATCCTAAATGGCGTGATCACAACGGCGAAGCTTGCAGACGGATCAGTAACCGGAACCAAGCTCAGTGATAACACGGTCACTACAAACAAGATCGTAGATGGCACAATTGGTCTCGTAGATCTTCAGCCAGGTCTCATCCCAACAACACTTCCACCATCTGGGCCAGCCGGCGGTGCGCTTGCAGGAACATATCCCAATCCAACAATTGCTCTTTCTGCAGGCGATCAAGTCCTAACGGCTATTAACAACGGTGCAACAACTGGTAAGCTTGCAGACAATCGTCTAAACACAACGGGCGTAACTGCTGGAACGTATGGTGACGGTGCAAACGGTTTTGTTCCTCGTATTACGGTAGACCAGTTTGGTCGTATCTCTGCAGCAGTTCAACAACAAATCCTCTCGGCTCAACCTTCTGGTCCTGCCGGTGGTGATCTTACAGGAACGTATCCTGCACCACTTATCAATCCAACATCTGGTGCTGGCTCACGAATTGTTGACGCTGTGCGTGTTGACTTCATCTTTGGTGATCCAGATATCAACACACCAAACAACCTTGTAGTGCTCGACGCAACCAACCGTCTTCCAGCATCCAATGCTTCTCTGCTTACGAATCTTAGTGTAAACGCGATTACGGCGGGTATTCTAGGCATTCCGTATGGTGGAACTAACTCGGGTGCAGCTCTTGTTAACAACCGGCTCATGTGGTCGAACGGTGGCAAGATTGTTGAAGCTCCGCAACTTGCCGGTGGGCAGTTCTTTGTTGGCACCACTCCAACAACGGCGCCTGCTCAAGGAACAATTGTTGCTGGCCCTGGTATCATCGTGACGTATGCAAATCCAAATCTTGTTGTTTCAAGTGTTGATGCTCGGCTTCAAGCTGGGACCGTTAACAATCAAACAACTCGTTGGGACATTGGTCTGAATTCTTGGGTTCCGAACACAAATCTCCTTGCGACCTCCGCGGGCGATGTAACGGCAAACGGCAACCTTATAGTGAACGGCACTACAACGATGATGGGTAATACTGACTTGGGTACCAACGTTGGCACGGCTAACTGGTTTGGTAAAGGTGCAGGTACCCTTAACTCAATGGGTTCGCCTACATCAACAAACTCGTTGTACGGCACAACAAACATCAACAACAATGTTGATGCAAACACCAACATTGGTATGATGTCTGGCAATACCTCAAGCATCGTGCTTGCTGCAGGTTTTAACGGCAACATCGTTATGGAGAATGTTGATGCCGACGTACCGTATTCGTTTCTTTCGTTAAACCCGCAACGTCAGGCACGTCAGACTTTGGCTTCAGGTCTTGCTCTTGATGGTATTCAGTTTCAAAACGGCGCTTTCCGAATGGGTAGCAGCACACCTGGCTCTAACCCAATCACAACATCACGTACGGTAAGATTGAACGGTGGCAGTCTCACGTTCAACACGGCAGCCAACACAATGCTTGATCTGGCATCAACAGGCAATGTTGGTATCAGCACAACCGGCGCTGGTACAACAACAATTGGTAACACCTCTAGCACAAACACAATTCTTGGAACAACGAACACCGATGGTAACGCCACGATAAACGATGGTGCCAATGCTTTCACAACACAGATCGGCACTGGTGGTAACACTGGCGCGGTAACTGTTGGAAATAATACCAACACCACTACGCTTGCTTCTTCAATGTTAGTTCTCCCGAACATTCCTCTGGGCACACTAACAGACGATCGATTGACGATTACTCCAGGGGGGCAGATTCAACGCGTGGCATCTTTTAGTGCGGCGTTGTTTTCTCGCAAGCCAGTAAATGAGTCGCGTGCTGCTGCGTTCGGACCTCTTGCAAACGATGCAGCTCTCACAGTGGCAGTTGTAGCTGGCGCTACGTATGAAATCGAAGTTTATGTGCAGTTCAGTGGTAATAACAATTTTCAGAGCCAACTCGACATATCTCTCACCGGACCGGCGGCAATTGGCGACATGTCCTATGGAGTGGTTACCTCAGGTATCGGTCTTGCCCCTGCCAATGTAGATAACTCTGGCACGATTATCGAAGACATTGGCGTGGATGCCGTACCAGCTAATCGCCTCACGATAGCCATGAAGGGCATGATCGTGACCAATGCAGCAGGAGTTGTTGTTCTTCAGTGGGGCGACAATTTTGTTGGTGCAGCTGAGAGCATCACAATCCACAGAAACTCTTACATCAAACTCACACGCGTTCAATAAGCGTAGAGCAACACCTTACAACGACAAAACATGAGCATGAAAGTTTATATGAACATGCAATACGCATTTAAGGTCTTTGCTCTTGGCATTGTAACAGCACTTTGTGCCTTTACAGCCAGCGCTCAGACGGGCACACTCCAAGGGCGTCAGCTCTACCTCTACGATGGAGGTATCGGTAGTAATCTCAATCGCATCATGCTTGTGACCCCAGCGGACGCAACGCTCTCGACGAATTGGACGCTCACCCTGCCCCCTACAGAGGGCCTAGTGAACCAGATCATGATAAACACTGGGTCGGGTGTGCTGAATTGGACGTCGAACCTGACGATTGCCAATCTCACACTGACGGGTGACCTCAGCGTGCAGGGCAATACAGCACTTGGGAATGCACCTGCGGACGTGGTTACAATAAACGGCGCTACGTTATTCCCAAACCTCACTGCTGGTTTACCAGTTCAGCTAAATGGTTCTGGTCTAATGGTATCAGAACTAATCAACCTTACAGGTGCTGCCGATGTAACTGGAGTCCTTCCAGTAGCCAATGGTGGTACGGGGCTCACAACAGCACCAATCAATTCTATTTTGTACGCAAGTGCTGCAAACACGTATTCGTCGCTTTCACCGGGCTCAAACGGGCAGGTACTGACCATTACCGCAGGCGTACCAACATGGGCAACATCAGTTGGTAGTTCATTCTCCGCGATTACTTCGGGTTCAAACACAACTGCAACAATGACCGTTGGTAATGGTGCATCATTAGCACCAACAGGTACAGGAACAATCACAGCAAATCAATTTGTTGGAACGAGTTC